>Ga0247841_10001655_pt1 | contig 48336 bp, 43 predicted proteins | sample LaCruzMarch2015__2_FD_192410 | JGI IMG/M metagenome (GOLD analysis project Ga0247841, IMG submission 192410) | Freshwater microbial communities from meromictic Lake La Cruz, Castile-La Mancha, Spain - LaCruzMarch2015_18m | ecosystem: Environmental > Aquatic > Freshwater > Lake | place: Spain... | reverse complement strand
GAATAGGTGGTTTGTGAAGTGAATCTGATATCATCCTCACGGGGCCGGCATTATCAGACATAACGAGATGGTACATTTTATCACTGTATTCAATATCACGTATCCCAAAGACGATTGCAGAATCATTCAGCAATACTGTCGGATGCACACTACTGGACGGGAGACTTACATCCCATTGGTTTGATTTAATGTACTGTATTGAAGTTCCATTGAAATAGGAAAGCCAATAATAATAGAATGGGTTGTTTGCAAAATTCCATCGGTCAACCCATGCAGCTTTCCCGTTATGCAGCGCAGGTCGCTGACCAATGAAATCGCTCGTGCCGACCTTCCGGATAATTTTGCCATCATAAAAACGACCATATAAATCTCCAAGATCTTCCCATGATACCGTGCCCATTGATGTTGCAAGAGTCGGGAAAACCCCCCAGGATGCATTGGAGGTTGTTATTCTATGAATAAGACTATTGGCCTTGATCTTCAACTCGTATCTATTGGTATTTCCCGATGTATCATAGTTTGTAACGACTACTGCGATCTCATTCAGGTCTTTTGTTGGTGTGAGTATATATTTTGCTGAATAAAGGTCTATTTCCATAGGATAGCTGTATATACCCGAATTCTTTCTTGTTATCACCTGGACATCGAACTTCGTTTCCCAATCATACTGCATGAATTCAATTTCAATGACATCGTTGCCTTTGGGCAGGATGTTGGGGGAAACGACATAATATTCGGAAGTTCTTTTGTTTGCATTTGTAACGATACTATAGTTATTCAAGGCAAAACCGGACGAGTTTACGCTGGGATATTTTTCCCCTTCATCATATTTGTAAGACGGGAAAAAATTTGCCAGTGCAAACAAATGGAATGCACCCTTTATGGACCATCCTGCAACAGCCAGGGCATCCTCAATGGCCGAAAAGCTATGATCGGTTCCTGTGGTATCAACGTAATTGATGGCTTTTTCCCAGATGATCCGGTTAATAGCCGGAGAACCATATAATTCCGAAAGAAATCTGAAAAAGATCCAACTTCCGTACCAGTGATTCGATGATTCCTCATTTGTCGCATCCAGTGGTATCCACGGTTGTCCGAACCAACTCGGAAGCCAGCGAAGATTAACTTCATCATTGTCATACACCTCATCCTCCATCCATGCAGCCATCGCCTCTTTAAGCCAGATTGCTTCATATAAATCATAACCGGACTGAATGGAATGAAAGAATTCATGGCAGACTGTAGTCCTCAATATGCTGAATTCGCTATAGGACTGACCCTTTAACTGGTTCCGGATCGTTATATAACTTGTTGCAGCATGTACCTCATTAAACGGTGAATTGGGATTGTTCCAGACAAGATTTTCACCATAGCAAAGGCCATAAGCACTTATTTTTAAAAGATAGATGTCAATCTTATCATCTCCACCCATACCCAGATCCGGTGGCGGTGGATAGTACAACAGTAAGTTAATTTCATGATTCCAGCTTTGTTCTGCGTAAAGCATCACGCTGTCAACATAATCGGGCGTTTCGTTTCCGTTATTATCATGCCAGTCAACTGCGTTTGTGTCGCCGGAAACAACCGAAAAATGAATGATAAAGTGGTCGGTGCTCCGGGTGGAATTCAATCCTGTCGGCCGGCTTCTGGTTCCATTCTCAGTAAATTTGTACCTTTTCATCAGGATATCCCTGGTTAGCGGCGCAAGCGTGTTCCAGTTCCTGAGAATCTCATCCATCACCCATGTGCCGCAATATTCCGGTTCCGTGCTATGAAATTCAACCGGGAGTTTTGCCTTATCAAACATGGCATAAACATGATACAGGATTTTTTCATCAATCGGGATCCTTTTATTGCTGAATGCCGATTCAATAAGGTTATGAGATGAAGATCTGATACTTTGATCCGTTTTACTGGGAAAAGATGGATACCCTTGCGAACTACCTTTTATCGATAGCTGGATTAGAAAAATTGAAGTCACCAGGAAAAAAAAAACTTCTTTTAAAATGTAAATTTAACATGGCTTTCCTCCTTATTAATTATTTGTTTATAGCTAAAAAAAAGAAACCATTTTCTGTTTTATTATTTGTTACAAATATAAGCATGAAAAGCCGGAATTCAAATAAATAAAGGGCACCTCTAAAAAGTATATTACTTCTGGATATACCTATCCCATGGCAACCACTATTTTAATTGACTACGGCGACAAATATTGTAAGTGAGGTTCATATAAGTTGCTCACGAAATAACCAAAAAGTCCGAGAGGGTTTATGTTTTTCACGGCTTGCTTTTTTCTAAAGCAAATAGAAAAAATCCAACGACAAAAACAGGGTTATGTTATTAACGATCAGATGTATATATTAACAATTGGTTATTAGAGGTGCCCTAAATTAGATGACCTTTATAATTATTCGGAACAATTAATAAAAGTGACTGAAAGGTTAATATAACATGCTTTAGCAATGATAAACTAAAGGTCTCTCTTCCTGATCACCCACAGCGAAATCCCGATAAATAACACCGCATAAAGCAAGGCTACGAGAATATCCTGACCCTGAAGACCCGTCTGCAGATCTACATTGAATTCAGGCGATTTGAACTGGATAAGAGAAGTATTAGGCGTGCGAAGTATGTGATTCATAGCATTTAACGGAAGAAACGGCTGAATGCTTTCCGCTATCTTTTGCTGAACGATCAATTCGATTATGGGATAAACAAACAGCAATCCTATGGCAAAACCGGTCCTTTTTACCAGGATACCGATCATCATCGAAAAAAGAAGAAAGGTCAGGGTTTCAACAAAGTATCCAAACAGAAAGATCATTTTGGCGAAAAAAGCCTGAAAACTTATTGTCGAGGAATAGATCAACCCCAGAACTGTTCCGGTCAGGAAGATCAAAAGGGTGGCTCCAATGCTGAACAGGATAGCCAGGTAAATTTTTGAAAGGGTAAAATCTGTCCTGCTCAACCCATTGAATATATTATGCCGGATTGTTAAGTAAGAATATTCATTTGTGACCAGGACGATCATGATAATCCCCAGGAAAATTTTGATAAAAAATCGCAGGGAAGCGGCCCAGGCAAGATTTTGCCAGATATCCGGAAAATTGTAAAGGAACTTCATCAGGAGCTTGATTTCCGGAGTTTCCGATTTCATCGAGAAATAATCGATAAGGCTGGGCAGTCCATAGGAGAAAAAAACAAGACAGAGCAGGTAAATGCCGCACATCACCCAGAACATCTTGTAGGGAAGTATTTTCCGAAGCTCTATCTTTAACAGTTTTATCATGATTTGTCTAACAATTCGAGGAAATATTTCTCCAGTGATTTTTTTCTCAGTGCCAGGTGTGTTAAGACAATTCCCTTATTGAAGAAGAAACTATTAAGTTCTGCCTGCGTTATCGAAGATTTGAGTTTAATGATATATTTCTCTCCCTCTTCCTGGATATTCTCCACGAAATCAACCTGTTTCAGCGCTAGTTGCAGATTAGCCATATTATCCGCCGCAAGTTCGACCCACCGGGCATCGTTCAATACTTCATCAACAGGTCCTGAAAACAGCTTTTTGCCTTTTTCCAGTACGGCCATGTGGGTGCAGGTCTTCTGGACCTCATCAAGGATATGACTGGCCAATAAAATGGTGACACCCCTCGAAGCCACGTCCAGGATGATATTCCGGATTTCCGCGATACCTCTTGGGTCAAGTCCGTTAGTCGGCTCGTCGAGAATCAGCACTTCCGGTTGGCCAATCAGCGTTGATGCTACGGCAAGCCTTTGCTTCATGCCAAGGGAATAAGTCCTGAACCGGCTGTCTCTCCTGTCATAAAGATCCACGTCTTTCAGTGCCTGGTCGACATCGTCCCCGGGTAAATCTTTTATCTTCGCTACCATCTGAAGATTCTGCTTCCCGCTGAGGTAAGGATAAAAAAGCGGCACTTCGAGAATAGCACCGATCCTTTTCCGCTGTGCTTTCTCAGGCGGTTTGCCGAACCAGGAAAATGTCCCTGCATCAGGACGGGTAACATCCAGCAATACCCCCAGCGTGGTAGTTTTGCCGCTGCCATTCGGGCCGAGAATGCCAAAAACAGCACCCCGTTCGATTTCCAGATCAAGATGGTTAACAGCCGTTATGGAACCGTATCGTTTGGTCAGACCCTGGATGGAAAGGACAATATCTTTCAATTGCAACTATATTGTAAGGAACAAATATAAAACGAACCACAATAGAAATCATTACTGAATGCTTAAAATATTTTTCTAAAAACAGGACTTTGTTATCTTTGCCGCTTATAATCTCAAAAAAATAAAGATATGACAGTTGGTGAAAATAAGGTAGTATCGATGACTTACACGCTGCGTGAGGAAAGCGCAACCGGGCAAATGATCCAGAAAGTAACGGAAGAGCGGCCATTTGTGTACCTTTTTGGTATCGGGGGCCTGTTGCCTGCTTTTAAAGCTAATCTCGAAGGACTTATCGCCGGAGATGATTTTTCCTTTGTTTTAAAGAAAGATGAAGCCTACGGATTACCTTCCGATGAGAACATCATCCGGTTGGATAAAAAGGTGTTTGAGATTGACGGTGTATTTGATGAAGCGGCTATTAAAGTTGGCGAGATCATCCCGATGGAAGATGAACAGGGTTACCCGCTTTCGGGAAAGGTACTGGAAGTTGCTGATGAAGGTATTCTGGTTGATTTTAACCATCCTCTTGCCGGGCTTGAATTATATTTTGAAGGCAAGATCCTTGATGTCAGAGACGCTACCCGTGAAGAACTGGCTCACGGACACGCTCACGGCCCGCATGACCATCACCATTGATTACCGGTATAACAGGAACACGGCAGGTTTTTTCTGAATATCAGGCCATTTATTCACACGCCACTGCTTCGCAGTGAAGGTCATGATGGTTTCTCCCGGCAAGGTAAGGTCGAAAGCAATACAAATCCTTGTTTGAGGATAACAAGTACTGGTCAGTGCCTCCATCATCCGGTGGTTCCGATAAGGTGTTTCAATGAAAATCTGAGTCTGGTCTTTTTGATAGGCCTGAGCTTCTAATTCCTTGATCTTCAATATTCTCTCCTTTTTATCTATGGGCAGGTAACCGGAAAAAGCAAAGTTCTGGCCGTTAAATCCTGACGCCATCAAAGCAAGGAAAACTGAAGAAGGGCCGGTCAGTGGAACAATTTTTACCCCGTTTTCATGGGCATGACTCACCAGTGAGGCACCGGGATCGGCAACACATGGCAAACCGGCTTCAGACAACAACCCCATATCATGGCCGTCCAGGATTGGAAATAGCAGGAAGGCAATCTCTTCCGGACGGGTGTGTTCATTTAGAATCTGAAATGTTTTAGTATCGATGTCTGTTCCGGGCAGGATTTTCTTCAGAAATCTGCGGGCTGTGCGCAAATCCTCTACCACAAAATGATGAAGTTTCTCTATAATTTCCAGGTTTTTCTCCGGAAGGATATTGACAGGGGAAGATTCCCCTAAAGTTGACGGTATGAGATATAAAGTCCCTTTCATGATCCGGGATTTGATAACCAGGGTAATTTATTCAGGCTGACATTCCCACCGGAAAGGATGATGCCTATTGATTTTCCCTGAAAATCATCCTGGTTCTCCATCAAAGCGGCAAGTGGAACCGCTGAAGAAGGCTCAATGATGATCTTCATTCTTTCCCAGGTCAGTAACATGGCTTGAATGATCGTTTCTTCCGATACAGTAATGATCCGGTGAACATGCTCCAGGATGATGGGAAAGGTCAGTGAGCCCAGGGAAGTGAGCAATCCGTCGGCAATTGTATTCGGGTTAACGGATGGAACCAGATGCCGGGTGGTGAAAGAACGGAAAGCGTCATCGGCCTGTACCGGTTCCGCGGCAATCACTTTCGTGGAAGGCCTGACGTATGAAGTGATCAGCGCCGTTCCACCGAGCAGGCCTCCTCCGCCAACCGGCGTCATGATCACATCAAGCGGTCCGGTTTCTTCGAATAGCTCAAGGGCTGCTGTAGCTTGCCCGGCGATAACCCGGTAATCATTGTAAGGATGGATTTCTGCAGCACCAGTGCGCCTTACCACCTCTTGAAGGGTTTCTTCGCGGGATGCAAGTGTAGGAGCGCAAAAGAAGATATCGCCGCCGTATCCTTTTACTGCCTCGACCTTTACCCGCGAGGAGGTTTCAGGCATGACAATATAGGCTTTGCATCCCCTGATAAGGGCCGCCCGGGCCAGCGCCTGGGCGTGGTTCCCCGATGAATGAGTCGCTACACCTTTCACGATAGCATCATCATCGAGTGAGAAAACGGCGTTACAGGCGCCTCTCGACTTAAAAGCGCCCACTTTCTGGAAATTCTCGCATTTGAAATAAATTTTTGCTCCCAGCATTTGATTAATGCTCTGGGAAGTCAAAACTGGTGTCCGGTGAATGTAAGGCCGAATCCTGGCCGCAGCGGCTTCTATGATTTTAATGTCGGGGATCATGATCTTAAGGAATTATAATATTGATGATCCGATTCGAGGTTCTTTACCAGTTGATCGCAGGCCTGATCGAGCATCCGGTAAACTTTCTCAAAATCTTCTTTTCCGCCATACCAGGGATCAGGCACCTGCCGGTTTTCTCCCGGCGTTATAAGGTTGAGAATTAAGCCGACTTTTTCCTCATCCTCGATATCCCGGGCAACAGCCATCACATCATTATAATTAGCCCGGTCCATTACATAGATATGATCAAAACGGTCGAAGTCCATGACTGTAAACATGCGTGCGATATGGCCGGACAAATCGATGCCATAGGCAGCGGCAACTGCTATGGATCGCGGATCAGCCGGATCGCCGCGGTGGAATGTTTCAAATCCTGCAGAATCAACTTCCGCGTTGAGATGGAGTCTCTTTATCTTATCGGCCATGATCCCTTTTGCGAGTGGTGACCGGCAAATATTACCAAGACAGACGAATAATATCTTCATTTGTCAAAGGTAGGGAAAAGCAGGAATGTGAAACAGTGATAAGGTGATAAAGTGATAAGGTGAAGCGTTTGGGTTGTTTTAAACCATCTTTATTTTCTTGTCGAGCTCTTCGACGTAAATGCGGAATTGTTTGTCGGTATCGATCAGGTTATTGACAGTTCTGCAGGCATGGAGAACGGTAGCATGGTCTTTGTTGCCACAATGCAGGCCAATTGTAGCCAGTGAAGACTTAGTATGTTTTTTAGCGAAATACATCGCGAGTTGCCTGGCCTGAACGATCTCTCTCTTACGCGTCTTGGAACTGATTGCGTCGACCGGAAGGTTGAAATAATCGCAGACTATTTTTTGGATGAAGTCGATAGAGATCTCCCTTGATGTGCTTTTAACAAATTTATCAATCATTTGCCTGGCCAGGTCGAGGGTGATGGGCTTCTTATTCAGGGATGACTGGGCCATGATGGAGATCAAAGCGCCTTCAAGTTCGCGGATATTGGTATTGATACTATAAGCCAGGTATTCGATGACTTCTTCAGGCATCTCTATACCGTCGCCATATAATTTTTTCTGGAGGATAGCGATACGTGTTTCCAGGTCCGGGGGTTGAAGGTCGGCAGCAAGACCCCATTTAAAACGCGAAAGAAGACGTGGTTCGATACCCTTCATTTCAACAGGAGCCTTGTCGGAAGTCAGAATGATCTGCTTGCTGTTTTGATGAAGCTGATTGAAAATATGAAAGAACACATCCTGTGTCTTTTCTTTTCCCGCGAGGAATTGGATGTCATCGACGATCAATACATCGATCATCTGGTAGAAATGAGTAAAATCGTTCTGATTATTATTTCTTACCGATTCGATATATTGTCCGACGAACTGTTCGGTTGAAACATACAATACGATGCGGTCGGGAAAATTATTCTTTACCTGGATTCCGATTGCATGGCCTAAATGGGTTTTTCCAAGACCTACGTTGGAATACAGATAAAGAGGATTAAAAGCGGTTTTACCGGGGTTTTCCGCCACGGCAAATCCGGCCGATCTGGCCAGCCTGTTGCAATCGCCTTCAATGAAGTTATCGAAAGAATAATTCTCAACCAGTTGTGAATTGACCTTGATCTTCTTCAATCCAGGGATAACAAAAGGATTCGGAATTTCTTTTGATGCTCCCCGGTTAAGATCGATCGGCATAGAAACAGATGGGTTCGATAAAGATTTTCTATTTGATCCCGGGATCTTTATAGAAAGTGGATCCAGGTTGTCGTAACTGTTCTCCATCAGGATACTGTACTCCAGCCTTCCCTCTGATCCCAGTTCTTTCTTAATGGTCTTTTTCAACAATCCAACATAATGCTCCTCCAGCCACTCATAAAAAAACTGGCTCGGAACCTGGATAGTCAATACATTATTTTCCAATTTTATTGGATTAATTGGAAGGAACCACGTTTTGTAACTCTGGTAATGGATGTTATCCTTGATGACCTTCAGGCAATTATCCCATACCTCAGTACAACTCATTTTCATGCTAAAACCCCCGTTCCGCTATTTAATAATAATTTTCTTTGCTACGTTTTAATCTTTTGCTTGACAGTCAGGGGCCTAATGCCTGGCAAAATCCCCAAAAAGTTATTTAACAAAAGTGACATTAAAAAAGTTAAAAAAAAAGTTATTTACCACTTGACAATGATGTATTTTTAGCTTATATAGGCAAACATTAAGTCCGTCAGGAGCCAATTGTTAAAGAGTTGATTTTCTAAGTTTTGTGATTTTGAATTTTGAGACTGAAAAAATACAAAATAAAAATATAAGTTTCAAGAAAAAAGTGCTTAAAATCATTTTAAATTACGGTACATTCCAACATTTCAAAGGATGAAAATTTCATTTCGATCGCTTCAAAAATACCTTTGTTGATTTCCAATAAGATACAACATTTTTCTTTTGAATCCTGCCTGATGATCCGTAGACCGGCATCCTTAATTACCCGCATGACATCGTTCATCTGAGTGTAATTGAATCGGATTTCCATTGAAATCTTCCAGGTCTTAGAGATAATAATCCCATTTTCGATAGCATCTCTCGCAGCAGTGCGGTACGCCTGGATAAGTCCGCCGGTACCCAGTTTCACTCCCCCAAAGTAACGGATGACAACAATCAGAATATTGGTCAGTTCAAACGATTGAATCTGTCCAAAGATTGGTTTTCCTGCTGTGCCCGAAGGCTCCCCGTCGTCATTATACCTGAATTCATAAGGTTCATCTCCAAGCCGGTAAGCGTAGCAATGATGCCTGGCGTCATGGTACTTTTTACGGAGTTGTTCCATTTGCAATTTGACCTCTTCGACCGACCCAACGGGAATCGCAATGGCAATAAACTTACTGCCTTTCTCTTTGTAAAGGCCTTGCGATACATCCTGAAGAGTCCGGTACTCATCCTTTTCCATTGAAATCAGGCTTTGGCAATGATCAGGATGGCAATGATAGCTAAAATAATCCCAGTCCAGTTGATCCAGGAGAGCTTTTCCCTGAAACCAATATATCCCACTAATCCGGAAAGGCCGACAATTGCAGCATTGGTTACAGGGAATACAACCGAGCTTTCAAATACAGAAATTGCCTTCAACAGATAATAAGTAGAACCGAAGTTGATCATCCCCAGGAAAATACCACCAATGATATGCTGCCATTGGATTCTTGTTTTTTCCCTGACCATCCGGATGATCAGGAAGGTTGAGCCGAAAATAAAGCTGGTGGTGAATACCACAGATAGAAAAAGAACCAGGTCATCTTTGATAAAATAGTGATCTGCAAATTTCATAGTGGTATCTACAATGCCATTGCCAGTAAAAACCAGCAGCGGAAGAAAAGAGTATTTTGCCTTCCAGAAAATAGGGCCTTTTGGTCTGAAGGCAAGATAGAAAGCAACTAATGCAAGTAAAATGCCAATTACCCTCAACCAGCTTAAGGATTCTCCAAAAAAGATCATGCTTACGATAACGGGAATGACCAGCGACATTTTGCTGGTAACAGAAGTGACGGCCACGCCGACCTTTTGCGAAGATAAGGCGAAGATAAAAAATGTGCAGATGAACATCGCTCCCAGCAGCAGTGCAATGGGAAACCAGTCGAATCCGGTGAGGCTTCCGGGTGTCCATTCAGTCGGTGCTATCGCGTAACCAAATGCACCTGCAACAATGTAATTGACCACTATCGCCTGCAGGTTATCAATCCGGAAACGGCGGAACAGCTTGAAGGTTATCAGGATGAGAACCGACTGGATAACTGAGAGGATAATAAAAATCATCAACAGTATTTTTTATAGAATGTGAGATGACGCTCAGCCATGGCTTCCCAGCTATAATTCTGACGGATCAGTATTGAAGCAGCTTTACCGAGTTGATCACGAAAGTCCCGGTCTTCCAGTAACCTGATCATTGAACTGGCAAATTCATCCTCATTTTTAGGATCGATGAGCAGGCCGTCTTTTTCATGAGTCAGAACGGTATTAATTCCACCAAACCGGGATGCAATAACCGGTATCCCGCTGGCCATAGATTCCTGTGCAGTCATTCCAAAAGGTTCGAATATCGATGGCATTACGAAAAACTGTGCATTCTGGTAATATGAGGCCATCAGGTTCTCTTCCACATGACCAGTGAAATAGATCTTTTTAGTAATGCCCTTTTCAAGCATGATCCTGTGCATCATATCGAGCACTTCCGTTTCGCGCGGTTGCGGATTGGCAGAACCTCCTCCCGTAACCAGGTAAACATCATCTATTTTTTCACAAACCCGGGCAAAGGCATTCAGAAGAAGATCATATCCTTTATTGCTGTCGATGCGGCTGAGGCAGAAGATGTATTTTTCCGGAAGTTTGGTTTTCCGGGGAAATTCACCGGGAGCTAGTGGTTTGAATTTATGGATGTTAACGCCGGGCGGGATGACTTCTACATTATCTTCTCTATAACCATATAAAGATATAAGTTTTTCCAACTGAAGAAGAGACGTAACAGTATGTCCGTTCAGTGTATCAAAGATTCGTTTTTCTTCTGAAATGCGGTGATTAAAGTTAAACTCGCGTTCCATTACATCCGGGTCACCCTCCATCCGTTCTCTTTTCCATGCCCCGAGAGAATGAGCCGTGAAAAAGGCCGGTTTATTAAAAAGCCTCGCCAGGTCTATGGTTACAATTCCGGCATCCACATAATGACCGTGGAACAGATCATAATCTATATTATTCTCCCTGATAAATGCAGAAAGATTATCAGTCAATTCAGGCAGCAATTTATAGATCTCTTCCTTGATCACAAATTCCCACGGACCTGATGGAATACGGATAACCCTGGCATCAGGACATCCCGGCAGCTGTTCAATCTGATGGCGGTTGTGATCAAACCAGCGTGTGTAAATATCTACCTTTATTCCTCTTTTAGCCAGCGCTTTGGAAAGTTCGAGCACATAGAGCACCTGTCCCCCGGTATCTGTCTCCCCCAGCAGCGGTTTTGGATCGAAATAGCCGTGGGTACTAAGCATGGCAATATGTTTGAAGCCGGTTGTCATTCTGATCTGGCAGCTATGAATTCTTTATTCACGATGATTTGGGCCATAGCCTTTTGCCGTGAAATGATATTATGCTCAATTTCCAGTATATTCTCCAGGTAATCATTTTGCCTTTCCCGGTTGCGCTTAAGCCGGTCTGCACGGGTGTCGTTCCTGTCGCGGTCAATGAAAACACGGCAATCGATCTGCTCAAGGAGCGTGGTGTAAGTCCCGTCAATGATGATCACCTGGAATGGATCAAGGTCAATAATTTCAGAAGTAATCCGGTCTTCGGCAAAAATAACCAGAGGTTTTTCAATCTTTGAATGCCCTTCCAGTACCGCCCTGATGTTTTCATCCAGCAGGTCCAGCCTGACTTCGGCGGGTCCGACACGGTCAATATCAATTACCCGCATTCTTTCGTTGGTTTTCGGTGGGAAAACAAAATAATCATCCTGCTGGATGATATAGGCAGGGATGTTCCTTTTCTCGAGCAAGCCCTCCAGGGCATAAGCCAGCTCGGATTTTCCCGAACCTGATTCCCCGGCAATTGAAAAAAAGAATTTACCCGTCTTCGACAAGATAGTGGAAAGGGTCAGGTTAAGAATACCTTCGGCGGCTCGCCTGTGATGATCACCAATAATAAGAATATCGCCCTTCATTGAAATATATTGAAATAAATTTGTGTAAAATGCCCAATCAAAGTTAGAATTTTTCTTACCTTAAATTCCAAAATGGGTTGTAATAAATTTAGTTAATTTTAAAAAATGGATAAACTTAAAGAACTCAGGGATAAGATGATACGAGAGATGAATAAAATCTATCCTGAAAAAGAATGTTTCACCCTGGTCAATTGGTTGTTCTTTTCAGTTGCCGGAATTGAGAAAAAGGATTTTTCCCTTGATCCCGGAAGGCTGGTTGAACCAAAAACCAAAGCAGAACTGATGCAGAAACTCGGTGAATTGAAGATGAATAAGCCAATTCAGTATATCACAGGTACAGCTTATTTTCACGATCTTGAACTGGAAGTTGCCCCGTCTGTGCTGATCCCCCGGCCTGAAACGGAAGAATTGGTGAAATGGGTCGCTGATGAAAATAAAGAATATTCCGGGTTGAGGGTGCTGGATATTGGCACCGGCAGTGGTTGTATAATCCTCGCTTTGGGACGTCTTTTAAAAAAGCCCCAATTAACAGGTATTGACATTTCTCAACAAGCACTCTCAATAGCTTCCCGAAACGCTGAAAAATATGCAACCCGTGTAGATTTCAGAAAAATAGATATCCTGAAAGAAATGGAATGGAATAAACTGGAAAAATTTGATCTTATAGTCTGTAATCCCCCGTATGTCAGGCTTTCAGAAAAAGCAGGAATGAAAAAAAATGTGCTGGATTATGAGCCTTCACAAGCTCTTTTTGTCCCGGATAACGACCCGCTGCTCTATTACCGGGCTATTGCAGGGTTTTCAAAACTTAAATTGTCTCAAAATGGAAAGATTTATATAGAGATCAACGAAAATCTTGGCAAAGAAACAGTCTTGCTCTTAAAAAGTGAAGGATTCACTGAAATCATATTAAAAAAGGATTTGCAGGGTAAAGACCGGATGATCAGGTGCAGACTGATTTGATATTAATTAATCAACCAATAGACAGGGCTCTCAGGTTTTAAAATCCTCATGAACTCTTTATAATTAATGAAAATATCAATGGGGCCTAAAGCGAAGGGAGCCACTTCATACTGGTTGTAATAGAAGCCTATACCGTCCTTGGTGATATAAAAATTGGGGCCTGCATCGATGTAATCGCTGTTAAACCCGGCGTCCGCCAGGCTCTGGTTTCTTTCGAGCTTGTACTTTACCCGGGCGGCAGCATTGATAATATCCCTGAGATCATTCCGGTAATCTTCCCTGAAAATTTCATCCAGCGTAATCTGATGCCCATCTTTCAGGTCGATAACACGGAATTTGGAAATGGAAAGGCCATGGGCTCCACCGGTAAATCCATATTTATAACTTTCAAGCGACAGGATATCGTGTTCATTATGAAGTACCCTGATCTGCTGGATTTTTTCCCAGTTGAAAGATTCGGCGCCTTCCTGGTAAATTTCTTCATTACTGGTTTTATAATTCCTGAAGTAAAGATCCCGGGATTCATTGAGTAAAATTGACGGATCAGAACCTGGAACGGCTTTTTCGAAAAAGTCGTCATATATGCAGGCTGTTACAGAATCTGCAACATGAGCAACCGGGTAATCAACCGGTAATAATAAACTCAGATCTAATTTTGCTACCGGCGAATTTGCCTTTTCTGTCAGCAAAGTCTGATCGTTCAGATAAACCACCCGAAACGCCATCGTTCCTGCAGGATAAGTTTCAGTGGCTGTGAAAGGAAGCTGCTTTTGACCGTCGGCATTGATCCAGGTACCCGAAATGATACCGTTTTTAAATACACCTTTGAAGGTAGAACCCTTGACATCAGGATTAAACTCGCTGAATTCAAAAATATCGGAAGAGCTGATCTTTCCATTGACCGGCATCGACTTCCCATAATGGGTCCAGGAATCATCATCCAAATTATCATCAAAATAATAATAATAATAGCCTCCCAGGTTTTCACCCGTGGCAACTAAATCGAGAACGATGTTGATGTTGCTACCGACTTTCCCTTCAAAGTGCTTATAAAATGCGGGTTGTGCCTGACAGGAGATGATTACCAGGACTGCAGATAGAAAAGATAGAATGTATTTGTACATAGAATTAGTAGTTTATAGATCAATATATAATGAGAAAACTAAAGCGTTGTGCCGAATTTATAAATTGTTTCCGACTGGAAAGTTTCACCGGGGAGCAAAATGGTATTCGGGAAACCCGGCTGATTGGGAGAATCAGGGAAATGCTGTGTTTCCAGACACAGTCCGTAATGCTTATAATAAACCTTGCCGTTTTTCCCCGTGAGGGTACCATCAAGGAAATTGCCGCCATAAAACTGCATACCTGGCTGAGTAGTATAAACCTCCATCCATCTTCCCGTCGATGCTTCTTTTAAAACTGCAACTTTGATCAGATCTCCCTTAGTATTGAGGACGAAATTATGGTCATATCCGCCATTAACCCGGGCCATATCCCGGCCAATAAGCTTCGGCTGACGGAAATCCATCGGGGTGCCGGTTACCTCTCGGAGCTCTCCTGTCGGAACAAGCTGTTCATTTACAATAGTATAGCGATCCGCGTTGATCATCAGCTCATGTTCCAGCATGTCGCCATTTCCTGCTCCTTTCAGGTTAAAATATCCATGATGGGTAAGGTTGATTGGTGTTGGCTTATCGGTTTGGGCATAATACCGGATTTTTAGCTCCATGTCAGGAGTAAGGGAATAAATGACCTTGACTTTTAACTCGCCCGGGTAACCTTCTTCACCATCGGGACTAATATAAGTCAATTCAATTCCGGCCTCGTCGCCCTGTCTGATTTCGCGCGATTGCCATACTTTCTTGTCGAAACCGCTGATACCGCCATGCAAATGATTTTCGCCGTTATTTTTTGCCAGCTGCCAGGTTTTTCCTTCCAGGTCGAATTTTCCGCCGGCAATACGGTTGGCATAACGTCCGGCAATGCAGCCGAAGTAAGGATGAACACCGGTATAATTCCGGAGGCTGTCAAAACCCAGTACGACATCATCCATTTTACCTTCCCGGTCAGGTACGATGAGCGATGTGACAATGCCGCCGAAGTTGGTGACCCTGACAGACATATTCGCCGAAGCAAGCGTATACAGGTAAATATCTTTTCCATCAATCCGGCCAAAGACCGTTTTATCGATTGTGATCATAGGTTTGGTGTTTTGCGCAGGTTTGTTTTTATTATCCTCAGATCTTGCGCAGCCGGCTGCCAGGAATGCAGCAAGAGCGCATAGCAAAAAGATGTTCATAACTCCGGCTTTTCTCATGGTCTGCGATTTTACGGTAAAAATAACACAAATTTTACCGAAAAAATGCTGATGATTTTCAAAATAGTAACCAATTATCAGATATATCTTTAATTTTACTTGTGTAATTCGCGCCGATTTACATCTCAGGATAATTATAAAATTATCATCAAAGGTTATATAAACTCAAAAGTATGACAAACAGCTTTAACCTCGAATGGATCGATTACACGATCATGATCATTTACTTTCTGTTCGTGCTCGGTATTGGCTGGGCCTTGAAAAAGTACATGAAAGACGCCAAATCTTTCCTGGAAGCAGGACGCTCCATGCCTGCCTGGGTTGCGGGATTGGCTTTTATTTCCACCAACCTTGGGGCGCTCGAAGTGATGGGGATGACCGGCTCCGGCGTCAAATACGGGATGCTCACCACACATTTTTACTGGGTGGGCGCAATACCTGCCATGGTTTTCCTGGCCTTGTTCATGATGCCGTTCTATTATGGTTCAAAAGCCAGGTCGGTGCCTGAATACCTGAAGCTGAGATATGACGAGAAGACCCGGGGACTTAACGCTATCCTTTTTGCTATTATGACGATTCTTGCTTCAGGCATTTCGATGTATGCTCTTGCCATTCTTATGGAAAAAGTACTGGGCTGGAATTTTCACATGAGCCTTGTCTTGTCGGCTGCCGTCGTACTAGGCTACACTTACCTGGGCGGGCTTTCTTCGGCTATTTACAATGAAGTGCTCCAGTTCTTCATCATTGTTCTGGGATTGCTGCCGGTTGTATTTCTGAGTTTGAAAGATGTCGGCGGGTGGTCAGGTTTGCAGGAACAACTGGCGCCAATTGCCACAGCCAATGGTTATGCGGCCGATACCTGGACCACTACCTGGAAATATACCGGAACAGCGGCGGCGAACCCGATGGGGGTGGAGTGGTATAGCATTGCTGCCGGGCTGGGATTTGTTCTTTCGTTTGGATACTGGTGTACCAATTTCCTCATCGTGCAAAGGGCCATGTCGGCACATTCGACGGTTGCAGCGCGCAACACGCCGCTTATCGGCGCTCTTCCCAAAATGTTCATACCTTTCCTTATTATCGTTCCGGGGATCATCGCACTTGTGCTGATGAACAATCCCGCAACAGGTTTTAAATTGCCATTAAACGAAGCCGGGCAACCGATTTATGATTATACGATCATCATGTTGCTCAAACAATACCTTCCCGCCGGTGTGCTGGGGTTAGGGATCACCGCATTGCTCGCTTCATTTATGTCGGGTATGGCAGGCAATGTTTCGGCTTTTAACACAGTTTGGACCTATGATATTTACCAGAGTTATATACGCCCGGTAACGGGAAATAAGGCTGCTGATGAAAAGCATTACCTGGGCATTGGCAGGCTCGCCACCATTTTCGGCGTGATCGTCAGTATAGCCGCGGCTTACCTCGCGAGCCTGTTTGGCAACATTATGGACTTCCTGCAGACCATCTTTTCAATGATCAACGCGCCATTGTTTGCCGTGATCTTCCTGGGGATGTTCTGGAAGAGGACCACGGGCCATGCTGCATTTACGGGCCTTCTGGCCGGTTTCCTGGTAGCTTTGCTTCACCATGGGCTGACCTTTCCAGCAGGTGCAGATACGCTGGTAAAAGGCGGATGGATCACTCATTTCCACCAATATCCGGTTGAAATGGCCCAGAATTTCTGGACCGCCATTTTTGCCTGTGCTACCAGTGCCATTGTGGCGGTAAGCTTATCACTGATGACAAGGCAGAAAAAGTCTGATGCCGAATTGAAAGGCCTGGTTTACTCCCTGACCCCAAAAGTCCGGGAAGAAGTCGTGCCCTGGTACCAGCGGTCAACGACACTGGCCATTTTCGTGTTGGCTATTGCAACAGTGCTGACTATATTGTTCTGGTAAAGATATAGCCCCTACCCCTGGCCCCCTCAATTTGGTCAGTTGGACAGTTGGCAGTTGGACAGTTGGACAGAATTTTTTGAATTTGTAATTTAGAATTTGTTTGGAATTTGGAATTTGGTTTTTAGAATTTAAATTTTTTGTTATGGGAATAGATATAAAATTGCCTATCGGGCTTATGTTCTCCATCCTGGGGCTGTTACTTCTGATATACGGATTGGTAACGGCAAGTAATCAGGCTATGTATGAAAAATCGCTTCATGTCAATATCAATCTCTGGATAGGTTTGACCATGCTGGTATTTGGAGGGATCATGCTGCTGCTCTCCTTCTGGAAGAAGAAAAAGGCCTGATTATTGGGAGAGTTCTTCAGCGATCAGTTCTGCCTGTTTTAAAACGGTTTCTGTCGCCAGTTTCTGCATGTCAGGCGGATAACCGTATTGTCTCAAGGTACGTTTGACAATCACTTTTAATTTTGCTTTTACGCTTTCTTTTATCGTCCAATCAATGGATGCATTTTGTTTTACTCTTTCATACAGGACAACTGCCAGTTCCCGCAATTTATCTTTCTGCATTAACTCCCTGGCGCTCTTATTGTCAGCAATTGCCGTATAAAATGCATACTCATAATCGGACAAGCCCATTTCACGGGGCTCCTTGTCCATTTTCTGAATGTTTTTACCAATTTCAATGAGTTCCTGGATGACTTCAGCAGCTGTAAGGATTTTATTGTGATACCTCTTGATAGAATCCTCGAGCATTTCCATCAATGTTTTACTTTGGATCAGGTTCTTTTTTGTCCTGGATTTAATCTCATCGTTGAGTAATTTTCTTAGTACTTCTAAAGCAAGGTTTTTATGTTCCATATTTTTTACTTCCAAAAGAAATTCTTCTGAAAGTATGGATATATCTGGCTTTTTAATACCGGCAGCATCAAAAAGATCAATGACTTTATCGGTGACCAATGCCTTGTCTATGACCTGTTTGATAGCTGTCTCTATTTCTTCATCGGACTTTCCTGCTCCTGTAGTGTCAAATTTTGTGAGCCTTGATTTAACAGCCTGAAAGAAAGCTATCTCATCTTTTACATCCATTGCCTGTTCATGGGGAATGGCGATAGCAAAAGCCCTGGATAATGCGGATACCTCATCGATGAAGCGCTTTTTCCCGTTTTCCAGACCCAGGATATGTTCTTCTGAGGCTAAAAGAATTTGTAGTTTTTGTCGGGTACTTGAAGTAAAATATTCTTCATAGAGTAGTTTCCTGTCTTTACCGATATAGGGTATTTCGGGATCATCGGCCAGAAAGATATATTCATTGGAGTACCCTCTTGATGGCACTTCGAGGAACATATGTGAAACAACTTCCAGCTTTTCAAGCATAACTTGAACCGCTTGTTCTTGCGCAACCGCCGGGTCTCCCTTTCCTTCACTTTCAGAATAAAAAGCTAAAGCTTTTTTTAAATCAGATGCAATACCCAGGTAATCAACCACTAAACCGCCGGGTTTGTCCTTATAAACCCTGTTAACCCGGGCAATGGCCTGCATCAGGTTATGTCCCTGCATGGGTTTATCAATATACATGGTGTGCAGTGATGGAACATCAAAACCGGTAAGCCACATATCCCTGACAATGACAATTTTGAGCTCATCTTCCGGATCTTTCATCCGGTCTGCTATGGCTCTTCGCTGCTCTTTGGTAGAGTGATGTTTTGCCATTTTAGGGCCATCGGAAGAAGCAGCTGTCATAACCACTTTAATGACACCTTTCTTTAGGTTTTCGTTATGCCAGTGCGGCCTGATTTTAATGATTTCGTCATAAAGGTCAACGGCAATCCGACGAGACATGCTGACAATCATGCCTTTTCCATCCAAAATCTCCTGGCGAAGCTCGAAATGACTTACGATATCCTGTGCCAGATGCCTGATCCTGTCTTCGCTTCCAATCAGCGCTTCCAACTGGGTCCATTTGGCTTTGGCTTGTTGGGGCGACCAGCCGGTCGCCCCTTCTACAAATTCTAATTCCTTATCTAATTCGGCGACCAATTTCCTGCCTGCTTCGCTTAGGTTGATTTTCGCTAACCGGCTTTCATAGTATATCCTTACTGTAGCGCCGTCATTAACTGCTTGCGCGATATCATAAATGTCTATATAGTGGCCAAATACAGCGGGAGTATTCACATCGGTGCTTTCTATGGGGGTGCCGGTAAATCCCAGGTAGGTGGCATTTGGCAATGCATCACGGGTATATTTCGCGAAACCGTACACTACTTTCTTCCCAATGACATTCCCCGTTTCGTCTTTATCATCAATGGTTTTGGCTTTAAAACCGTATTGAGTCCTGTGAGCTTCATCTGCAATGACAACGATATTTCGCCGGTCAGAAAGTTGCTCATAAACATTTCCTTCATCCGGTTGAAATTTCTGGATGGTTGTAAACACTACACCTCCGGAGGCCACTTTCAGCAGTTCCTTGAGATTTTCCCGGTTTTCTGCTTGTACCGGTTCCTGCCGGATTAATTGTTTGGATGAAGCAAAAGTGTCGAAAAGCTGGTCATCCAGGTCATTTCGGTCGGTAATCACCAGGATAGTGGGATTATCAAGCACGAGCACGATTTTACCGGTGAAAAACACCATAGACAGAGACTTACCGCTTCCCTGTGTATGCCATACCACACCGCCTTTTCTATTACCGGTTTGAGAAGCTGCTCTGATGGTGCTTTCTACTGCCTTGTTCACAGCGTAATACTGATGATAAGCAGCAAGTTTCTTTACAGTTTCAATGGTGATAATACCAGTCAGCTTATCCTCTTTTTTAGATTTTTCAAAGACGATGAAATGGCGGATGAGGTCTAGCAGCGTCTTTTTGTTCAACATGCCCCGGATAAGGGTTTCCAACTGGCCCACCAGGTGTGATGCTTCCGAGGCGCCGTCTGATGTTTTCCAGGCCATGAACCGGCTGAAACCGGCTGAAAGGGTACCCGCTTTTGCTTCAAGCCCGTCCGAGATCACAATAAACCCATTGTAGTTAAATAGTTGCGGTATGAATTGTTTGTAAGTCTGTACCTGTTTGAATGCACTCCTTATGGTTGCATTTTCGTCTGCCGGATTCTTCAGTTCGATAACCACCAGGGGCAGCCCGTTGATAAAAAGTATGATATCCGGACGTTTGTTGATACTATCGTTTACTACGGTGAATTGATTGACAACCAGAAATTCATTATTTTCCGGGTGTTTGAAATCGATCAGCCAAACCAGGTCGCCGCGTACATTTCCGTCTTTCCGGTAGCTTATATTGATGCCTTCGGTCAGCATCCGGTGGAATGTTTCGTTATTAGCAATCAATTCCGGGGAATTCAGCCGGAGCATTTGTTTGACACAATCTTCCCGGGCTTCTGCAGGGATTATCGGATTTATCCGGCTGATGGCATTTTTCAGCTTTTCGATTAGTATAATTTCCTCAAACGACCGTCTCTCAGGGTGTTCACTATCCGGAGCAATTTCAGGTCCGTAGATATATTGATAGCCGGATTCTTCCAGCATTTCGATGGCATAAAGTTCTATGTCGCTTTCGGTAATAATTTTCATTTAGGACGAATAATACCAGCTATCCCTGACCAAAAAACCTGAAAACTTTTAGAACGGTTTCTAAGAGGTTCCATATACCCAGATATATTCACAGCGGCTTCTGTTTTTCTATATCCGAATTTAAAATAACCTGCAGCTTTTAATACCCGTTCTAACGCTTCCCATGTGCCTCCAGCTATTTGGTCAGGATTCCTGTATTGAGATTTGTTTTGAAATGTTTGGGATATTCTTGGATAAGCAGCCTTGATTGCCTGATGATCGCCAAAAAACCATGCTTCAAGTTCTTCAATGGCAATTCGGTTTAAAACATAGAAACCGGAATTTTCAATTGCTTTTGATTTAGTTAGAAGATTCGCATTTTTCGATATTTCTTCGAGTTGATTTTTAAGTAAATGACAATCTTGCCTATCCCGGTCTATTAGAACAATAATTCTAAAATCATTATCTATCCACTTGCGATAACCTCGAAGTTCTCCGGGTAATTTGATTAATAGGTCCTTCTTTCCCTGGAAAGTTATAATTCTGTATGTATGTTCCCCACAAACCAATTTAGGCAGCAAATTATGCAAGGCCATTTCAGCGGAAAGCTCTTCTACCAAAAACTCTAAATGCATCTTAGTGTTTTTTTTGCCTGAAACTATAACCTCCTTGATTTACAAGCGGATCGCCTACATCAAAATGGCCTTCGGACCATAAATTCCCAAGTAAAGCGCCTTCATCAATAAATTCATTAATACCTTTCATATCAGCAGCACATTTAGCTTTAGTATAGCCTTTCTCATCTCTGTATAATACCCATAATTCTTTTGGTTTTAAACCATTGACAAAAAAAGGTGAATGGGTAGTCACCATCAATTGAGAAGATTCGGCTGCAGCCCGGCATTCTTCCGATAGTTGAGGTAATAACCGGGGATGAAGTTGATTTTCAGGTTCTTCAATTCCTATAAGTTGTGGTGGCTCAGGATCATTTAATACGGTTAAGTAAGCAAGTAGTTTTAAGGTTCCATCAGATGCAAACTTTGATAAAACAGGTTGCTCAAATGGTGCATCTTTAATTTGCAATAATAATCTTCCATCCTGCATTAATTCCGTTTCAACCTTTTCCAATCTTGGAACACGTTGCGTCAATATTTTTAAGATATCTTCCAATCTTTGAGGATGTTGCTCTTTTAAATATTGGATGACATTAGGAAGATTATCGCCTGTGGCTGACAATCTTTCCTGAGGTCCTGCTTCAGGAATGCCCCTTGTTTGATCGGCGGTAAGATAGGAAAGGTACCATCCGGTAATAAACCGCCTTAAAGCAATGACTCTGGGATTTTTTGAAAGTTGACCAAGCGTATTTACCGCTAGCATTTCAGGACTATCTAGTGACTCATCAATTCTTTGGTCTGAAATATCCGGAGTTTCTCCTGTAATAACTTTTCCAACTCCTTTCTCAAATTCCAGAAAAGCAAACGGCCTTCCAACCGGGCTTCTTTTCCATAATAGTTTTTCACTCGCAACATAAGGGCCTTTATTGGTCTCGTCTATTTTAAGTTCATAAGTTATAATAGGCGAATGCGGGGCTTCTCTGTATTTTAATTCAAACTCTATCGGACCGCTACAGCCTCTGGTGCGCAATTCTTTGAACCGTCCTCTTTTATCCCATGCTTTGCGTAATCCTACAGAAAAACACTCGCTTAAAAAAGCAAATACATCAAAAACTGTTGATTTTCCGCTTCCATTCGGTCCCAGAAATACAGTTAATGGTTTTATATTCTTGAGTTCAAGGTTTTGCAAAGCCCTGTAATTCTGAACCCTTAAATATTCAATTCGAGGTACAGTCTTTTTGCTCATAAACTGATTATTTTCATTCTATAAAATTAATGGAATTATCCACTTAACCTCTAATTCTCCGCCAATCAATTAAATATCATTTATTGATTCAATTGAGAAAGTTCTTTCGTGATCTTATCTTCATTTTCATTAAGCAATTTAAAGAACTCCTTACAGAATTTTTCCGCCTCTTTTTCAGCATTAAGAATGTCTTTATTAATAAGATATATATATCTCCCGTTGCTCCAAGTAAATGAATTTTCCATTTTAATGATATCAAGAATTTTTTGAGGGAGCTCTTGCAAAAACTCTACTGGCCTTCTGACAGAGAAGTCAATATAGCATTTATCCAGATAAAAGATAATATCCATGCTAAATGTATAACCGGCTATTTCATATTCACTAAAGTAAATAAAACCTTCATCCGGTTTCCAGGGTTGAATCGCCTTAAATGGCCTATACACGATTTCATTATCAAATTGTTCTATAAAATGTGCGCCAATATATTTGCGCATATTATCTACATTATTCTTTATAGCAATAGCTACTTTGAGGGAGTTACTCTCAATTAGGTATTTCGTGAATTCTTCCATATGTTTATGATCCATTTCGTTTCTTGCTAAGTGTTGAATAATTCGTTTGTACTGCCTTAAAACAACAAGATTGTCTATATTATCCGTCAGGTTAATGCAGTTTGCCAGCCATCCGTTGCAAAGGTCTTTTTCTGTGCCATTATATGCCTGGAGCGTGATTAATTTGTTTTCAATTTCAGTTCTTTTTTCTGAAGAAATATCCCAGGTACTCTTGTCTGGCTTTTTCGAATGGCTCAGAGGGAGATAAACAATCAGTAATACCTTGATATTCTTATTATTTTCAAGATCGTCTACATATTTTGGAATCTGGTTGTAGGTGTCACTGGCATTATAAATTTTATTTTCAATAATAATAGCCTCTTTTCCATTCGATATCGTAATATCCCTGCGGCCTTCCTCCCTGGTTACCTGGGTGTTATTTTCAAATAACAGAAAATCAATATTAGCTATGGGATCTAAGTTCAGCAGATTGATAAATAGCCGTAAGTATTTAGTCCCTTCCCCATGTTTTCCATCAGGTGACAGTAATTCTTTGATGACGTCACTATGAAGGTTTTCACGGTAATATTTATGCGATATGATCTCAAATAAATTAAACCCTATCCTGATATCGGCAACTCTTTGAGAAAGATGCCTGAGTTCTGCCTGTTTTCTTTCGCTTATGAATTTCTTGATTAATTCTAATTCCATCTTATATAAAATAGGATTACTGGCATTTCATTTAATCATTATTTAACTCAACCCTCACCTCCCTGCTCATCAATTTCGGCAACAGGGTGTCACGAAGGGCTGAGAGGGTGCGGATTTGAGATTTATTAATTTTTATTTTCTCAAAAAAGGGCTTAACAAGTATATTAAATGTTATTACTAAATGTATTGGGGGGATCGTAATTTGAATTCCATGAGCAAGATTCTTGTTTAAGCCTGGCACCGCGGAATCAGTATTCATTTCGATCAAGTTCATGCTTTTTAATAAAAAGTACTCATAATGAAGACAATCCGATTTAAATTTACTTGTTATGTAAAAGGTTGTGTCAATTGGATAGAAATTTTCGAAAGAATAGTGGACCATTCCTAAAGTTCCTTTTCTACCAGTAATTATTCCTGGCGCTTCAACTAAAAAAGTGCTGTGATAACCAATAATTCCATTGGAGCCATAAACGGGAAATCCAAAGCTACTTCTTTCTTGTTCTTTAAGTGTTTTTCCATAGTTAAATTCAACAATATCACCCAGAAAACCTTCCTCCCAATCCTCCTTCACCTCCTCCACAAACCACTGCCTAAAGAGCGTTTCGGCCATGGCTTCGAGGGTTTTGTTCTGACAGTGAAGCAGGTCGATCTTGTCGTCTAAACTGCTAAGGACAGAGGCGATGGTGCGCTGTTCGGGGAGGGGAGGGAGGAGAATAGGAACGCTTTCTAATATTTCAGTATTAATAGAAGGCATCGTAGCTCCAACCGCAATACTTAAAAGATGTTCTCTGAATTTTGATAGTTGAAAATAATAACTTAAAAATCTGGGATTTACTTCATTTTTAGGACGCACTCTCAACATTCTTGATGAGAACATCCAACCTGCTTGGTGTGGTTTAACAAATGCACTTAGATCTACGGAGCCAACTCTGGTGAAAAGGATATCTCCAGCAATTAATAAGTATTTAGACAATCTGATTTTATCTTCTTTTTTAACACTTGGGTAGTTAAAATCAATGATTCTAAAATTTCGAATATGCTCCACTGTTACTACTGGTGTGCCATTAGTAATATATTGTTCATTTTTTAATTGGCTTCCAAATGGTCCAGTTTGAACTTTCGATATATCAGATAATTTAACTTCAGTCCACTCACTCATCCGATTTGATTTTTAGAAGTTCCTGGTCGTGATCCCATGTTATTTTAGCTCCATTATATCTTTCAAGTATCAAACTTTCAATTTCCGCCTTGGAATTATTCCAATCTTTAGTAACAGTTGAGGCGTAAAAATTGTAATGCACAATATTACCTTTCTCAATTTTCGTTAGCAAAAACATGGGTTTTAATACTTCAAATGCCTGGTGAATAATCCAGGGGTGAGCCCTGAAATTCCTGTGCATATGATGGTTTAACCAATCCAAAACCCATTCAATTTGCTCAAAATTCAACTCAGGTGAAAACTGAATACTTTTTATTGATTTTATAATAGAAATTAGGTTAGAGAGTCCGATTGGTTTGCTAGTTGAGGTCTGAACGAAATCTATACCCAGCATTCTATGCAGTCTTTGTTCCAATGACAATCTCAGGCTGTAAATTACTAACAAGTCGAGTTCAAATCTGTTATTTGTATTTTTAGGCAGACTAGATTTATAAAAAAGTTCCTGGGCTTGTTTGTAATGTATGAAGGATGGAATTCTATTAGGACTGACTAACATGAAAGCCACATCTTCTTCAGGATCAATTAATTCAATAATCCGCGCAATATCACCGATTAAGGTTTTAATATCCTCTGCTTTATCTGCTAACACAAAGTTATCTGTCAGATATTTTAGGTAGGATGCAGCTGCCTGGATATGACATCGCTTTCTTAGTGAAATATCTCGTCCTGTCGATTTTCCTTTGATTTTGAAAATATTTTGCCGGATAGCTTCAATTGACAGTGGCTTTCCTCCAATGTTAATCAGATAATTGTACAAATCGTCACAATTGTTTTTATGCGGATCGTAATAAGTTTGTCTGATTATCATAAAATATACCCTTGTATCTTTCATTCAGTCAGTTAATTATCAACCCAAGATCTTCTGCCATTCATCATATTTCTCTTCTAAAGTTGTCCAACTGTTCATCCTGCTGGTTGAAGGCAGCGTTATGAATTTATGCCCATCTTTTATCCCAACATATTTGTCATAATAGGCTTGAGCATTTTTACCGTTGAAAAATACCTGTTTTATTTCCGGGTGGTTTTTAAAGAAAGTCTTAAAATCATTGGGTTCTTCTTTGATTATAGCATTATCGCTGCTTCCTTCCCTTTCACAGGCTTTTAACACATCCCATAAGGCAATGCGATGATTGAGAAGCAATTGCCTTTTATGCTCGTAGTTGCTGCTTTCAGGAATATTGAATAATTTAAACAGTATTGGCCAGAATTGGTTCCCGCCATGCCCGTAATATTGATTTAATGCCAGTGATCTTTCCCCGGGCATGGTTCCAAGGATAAGTATATTAGCATTCTTATCAGAAATTGGAGGGAAGCATTCTTTATTGGCAGACCCTGGTTGCTTATTTTCAGGTATACTCATTTCATCCATTATAGGATTAATTTTCTTCTCGCTTGAAACTAAAGTCGTTTTCCCAATATTTGCATTTATTCCACGCCAGTGTACCTTTAATTTCCCAAGGTGTACTGAAGTTGAAAAATGAATTGAATCACTTGCCGGCAATTTCGAAGCATCAAATTCAAATACCTGTACTTCTCCTGTAGCTATTCGAGTAATTGTAACAACAAGAACATCAAAATCATTTCTGCTCCCATAATTTACCCTGAAACTTTCATTCTGGTTCTCCCTTTTTTGAGGGATATTCCGGCTTAAGTTCTTTTTAATCATCTATTTTTATTTTTGATAAGTTCATCGCAATCAATTCATTCAATCTCTTTTCTTCTTCAATCTGACCTTCAAATTCAGTTTTCAGCGCTATAAACCGTTCTTTAAAATCGAAGTCATCTTCTTCATCGGGTAATCCTACATACCTGCCGGGTGTAAGAACATAATCCAGCTCTTTAACCCGGTCTATCGAAACGGAATTGCAAAAGCCTTTCACATCAGTATAATTACCTTCGGGATTCCGCCAGTTGTGGTAAGTTTCCGTGATGCGACTAATATCATCAATTGTTAATTCCTTAGTCCTTCGGTTAATCAGATGGCCAAGGTTCCTGGCATCAATAAAAAGAATTTCATCAACTCTGTTCCTGAATTTTCCGTTTTCCTTATTCCGGCTCAGAAACCAAAGACTGGCCGGAATCTGTGTATTCAGAAATAATTTCGCAGGAAGGTTCACGATACAGTCCATCAACCGCGCTTCCACCAGAGCTTTTCGGATGTCTCCTTCTCCCGAGGTCTTTGATGTCAATGCGCCTTTAGCCAGGACAAACCCGGCCTGCCCGTTAGGATTCAGATGAAAGATGAAGTGTTGTATCCATGCATAGTTTGCATTTCCGGGAGGAGGTGCGCCATATTTCCATCGTCCGTCTTTCCGAAGCAAATCGCCGCTCCAGTCGCTGTCGTTAAAAGGAGGATTGGCAATAACAAAATCGGCTTTCAAATCTTTATGTGCATCATTCAGGAAAGAGCCCTCATTGTTCCACTTAACCTGCGAGCTGTCAATGCCCCTGATAGCCAGATTCATTTTTGCCAGCCGCCAGGTAGTCTGATTGCTCTCCTGGCCATAAATAGAAATGTCATCAACCTTTCCCTGGTGTTCTTTGACAAATTTTTCAGAGTGGACAAACATTCCACCTGAACCGCAACAAGGGTCAAAAACCCTACCTTTGTATGGCTCTAACATTTCAACTAGAAGTTCGACAACGCTTCTGGGCGTGTAGAACTGCCCGCCCTTTTTGCCTTCGGCCAGGGCAAATTCTCCCAGGAAATATTCAAAAACATGACCAAGAACATCAGCACTTCTGGCTTTTGCATCGCCTAATGCAATATTCCCAACAAGATCAATCAAACCGCCCAAACTGGTCGGGTCAAGGTTTTGCCTGGCATAGACTTTGGGAAGAACATCTTTCAGGGAAGGATTGTCCCGTTCAATGGCATCCATAGCTGCATCGATATCTTTACCAATTTCAGGAAGTTTCCCACGTTTCATCAGGTAAGTCCAACGGGCATATGGAGGAACAAAAAATACGTTTTCAGCTTTATACTCGTCTCTGTCTTCCGGGTCAGCTCCGGCATAATCACCTTCATTTTCAAGCAATTTTCTATGTAACTCTTCAAAGGCATCGGAGATGTATTTCAGGAATATCAAGCCTAACACGACATTCTTATACTCAGCAGCATCGATATTCTTTCTCAGTTTGTCCGCCGCTTTCCAGAGTTGTTTTTCAATAGGTTCTTCCTTGTTGCTATTATTTTTTTTCGACATAGATCCAGAGTTCCGGTTTCAAACTCTAAATGTAGGGAATAACTTTAAGTTTGAAGACTTAAAAGAGGGATAAATTTGGGCTCAATTTAAAATTTTAATCTCTGTTGACCGTTAAAATTTCGCAAAAAACTCTGTAATGCTTGATATTTTGTGTCCCTACGGGACTTGTAATAACAGAAGGTTAATTTTATTCTACCAATATAACGTCCCAAAAGGGACTGTCCCGTTAGGGATAATATATTGGTAGAGAGTTAGATGGAATTCATTGGAAGTCCCGTCAGGGACGATATGTTTTTTACGGACAACAATGTATTTAATTGTCAATTTCATACTCTCTGATAAGATAAAACTTATTTGAAGTCATCTTCTTATATTCTATCTCCTTGCCGTTTTTAAATACATACTGGAGTTTCCTGGCTCTAAACTGGTCAAGATTTAAACGGGCTTCAACACTGGTTGTGGAAACATATATCCTTTTATTTTTCGAAAAAAACACCCTTCTTAGATGTAATTTTCCCTGATTACCCATTGGTGAGTGGGTTGGATTGTAAATAATATCAATGCTCTTAAGTAACTTTTCAAACCTTTTTTTTAAATCTTTTCTTTCCTCAATTCTAAAGGACACTTTATTATTTGAGCCTTGAAGATTTTTCAGGATATTCTGCTCGCCACACCTTAATTCCATTATTTTCAAATGGTTGATATCCCAGATTCTATTTTTCTCCAATTCATTAATAAATGCCTCCACCAATTCCTCATTATTATTGACATCATCAGATGTAGAGAAAAATTGCGGAGAGTATTTGGTCTTTAAAAAATTATCATGAATGACATAGCCGATATTTTCTATCCAATCTTTATCAGGAAATCCCAAACCAGCCGCTTCAATAAATACAGAAGGGATTATTTTTCCTTTGTTCTCTTCAAATAACCTACGAATATCTTTTCCTTCCCATAAACTATGACCAGGAAAGAATAATATATCCGCATCTGAAGTCTTTAATATTTCAGAACAAATATTAAATCTATCAATTGAACTATTTTCACCAAAATTGTAAGAAACTAATTGGATGCGCATGGGAATTAGATTTTTCATTGCGGCTTTACAAACTCGTAAGCTCCGATATCCGGCAACTCCTCCTGCCGGGTGGTTTCAATGATATCCCTGTGAAGGTCGAAGAATGATCCGGTAATAACCCCGGGATTTCCTTTATCGATAAGAGGGGAGAGGGTGTCGAGCTGATAATTGTTTTCAAGGTAATTGAAAAATAGCGGGTCTTTGTTCACCAGGCAACCGGGATATAAGGCCTGATCTGAAACATCAAGTGTTGTCTGCAGAAGGCAGTGATTAAATTCGTACTGGAACGGCGCCCCGGGGTCGCTCATCAACAATAATTCATCATCATTCCTTCCATAAAAAACATTGTTCCCGAAAAATCCCTGGAATTCAAATGGATACACGACATCGTCGGCATCAGTGGCAAAATTGTTCAGGACAATAGAAGGGGTTACCCTTACTGATTCTGACCAGTAATTGGCAAAAGTACACTGGCGGATATCATAAAACCCGCCCCAGGTGAAAGCTGCGAGGTACTGGCCGCAATTCACCACCACATTATTGTATGCTGTGAGATTGTAAAACCGCGTCAGGATCCCATAACCAGTCATATTCTCGATCCGGGTGTTCGACAGGATCAACTGGTTGCCCATCTGCTCCTGCAAAGTTTCAAGTTGCAGGCCGATAAAGCCGTTACGGATGACCGCATAATCGATCTCGTTGTTCACGCTGCCTTCGTTGATCCATATGCGATCCCACTGCCCGGGCATATCTTTATAGAAACTTTCCAGCCGGTCGCCCTGAAAAATTATCGGGGCATCAACAGTTCCTTTCGCTTTGAGCGTTCCTCCTTTGTAAATCCATAATCCTGAATTATTATGAAAATAGACCCTTGTGCCCCGTTCAATTTCGAGCAACCCGGTTGAATCAACCACGGCAAACCCGTAAATCACATAAGGCTTGCCTGCCGTCCATCGGATTGATTCATTCTCCCCGGCAATGATCTTGAATTTAGGATATCCGGGGATGAAAGTATCTGCCAGGATATAATTGGCGTTCTGCCCCCACGCAACAAGGTTGACATCCTGGATATTGCCATTGGTTTCGAAAACGATAGAATCGCTGATCACAAAGGGGTTTCTCTCATCGGTAGGGTCGATGGTCACCCGGCAAAAGATATAAAGGCTGTCTTTGCTTTCGATTTCAATGTCGTTGAGTTCAAAAGCTGCCTGCCCGTCGACATTCATTCGGTAAAAGGAGGAAGAGCCCCCGGCAAGACGGATCGAGGAGATCCTGATCTTTTGTTTTCCCCTGTTATGAATAGTAAAGGATTGGGTGGTAGAGCCGAGGCTCGTAAATACGGTGTCGAAAAAAACAGTATCCTGTGAAAAATCCAGCCTGACATCCGTATCCTGGTCAATGGGATCTTTCTGGCAGGAAAATAACACGAAAATCATGATAAGGGCAGTACCCAGAGTTATCATCATAGTAGAAAATCTGCTCTTTTCCCTCATCATCAGGCTAATTTTGGGCGCAAAATTAATTAATCTAACTGTTAATAAGATCCTGGCTGCAATTTATTGCATCCGGCCATTTTTTCATCAGCAGATAATATATTAGCTAAATTTGTGGTTAATCACAAAAACAAAACTATGCATCTTATTTTTAACAGGTTATTTCTGATCGGATTCAGCCTGCTGATTTTGACTTCGTTAACCATATCGGCACAAGATACCATAATAGCCCCGCGAAAACTGAAGAATCATCCTATCCTGGACCGTATCGATTTTGGCGGTTACCTGGGCGCCCAGTTCGGAACGGTTACCTTGATTGAAGTAGCCCCCGTGGTCAGTTACCACTTTACGGAAAAATTCCATGCCGGCGTTGGATTAACTTACCAGTACTATAAAAACACATATTACACGCCTGATTACAGCACAAGCTCCTATGGCGGAAGCCTCTTCGGCCGTTATTTCATCTGGCGCGACCTGTTTGCCCATGTCGAATATGCACCTCTGTATGTTAATTATTATGATTATTTTGATAACGGATCAGGCGGATATTACCGCGTAAAAGGCGCTACCTGGGTGCATGATTTTCTGATCGGAGGAGGTTACAGGCAAATAATTGGAAACAAAGCCTTCATGAGCCTGATGGTTTTGTGGAATATTAACGAAAGCTATTACTCTCCTTATAGCAATCCGATCATCAGGATCGGTTTCGGCGTAGGACTTTAGAAATGTTGAATGTTGAATTCTAAATTTTGAATTCGGGCATTAATAATTAATTCAAAATTCAAAATTCAAAATTCAAAATTATTACTGTCTTGCTATTCTCTGCAGCAGATCCAGCGTCAGCATCCAGAACTTCTCTACCGTGCTGATCTCCAGCCTTTCTGAGGGAGAGTGGACTCCCCGCATGGTCGGACCGAAGCTGATCATATCCATCCCCGGGTATTTATCACCGATCAGGCCGCATTCCAATCCGGCGTGAATGGCCCTCACGACAGGCTTTTGACCAAATAATGTTTCGTATGAATTAACGCACAGTTCCAGTACTTTGGAATTTGGATCAGGCGCCCAGCCGGGATAGCCGTCGGAATGCTCAATGCCTGCATCAGTTAATTTGAAAACTGAAACCACCATATTACAGATATCATCTTTAGCAGATTCTATGGAGCTGCGCTGGCTTGTTGAGATGCGGATCATCCCGTTTTGCATTTTAACCGATGCCAGGTTGGTCGAAGTTTCCACAAAGCCGGGTATATCCTGCGACCATGCCATCACGCCATGTGGACAGGCATACAGGGAGTTCAGCAACTGGTCTTGTGTTGCTTTTGAAAGTACAAATGCAGGAGTTTCAAATGGTTCAAGCTCTATCTTCAGGTCAGGTTCAGCCACCCGAAACTCAAATCTCAGGTCCTTCTGGTAAAGTTCAGCAAAAGATTTGACAGCTTGTATTTTATCAACCGGAACGAGGAAGATACCGGTCGCTTCACGGGCAATGGCATTCCTCAGGTTGCCTCCTTCAAAGGAAGAAACACGGATCCCATATTTTCCGTCAGATTCCCACAAAAAGCGGTTCAGGATTTTATTGGCATTGCCCCTGTTTTTATGGATATCATCGCCGGAATGGCCTCCTTGTAATCCTGACACTTTCATCCTGAGGGTTTTATAACCCTGCGGGACTGCATCTTTCTTAACAGGCAATTCGATGACTGTATCTTTTCCGCCTGCACAGCCTATGAAGAACTCGCCATCATCTTCCGAATCCAGGTTTAGCAGGATACGGCTTTTCAACATGTCTGCTTCAAGGCCGAATGCTCCGGTAAGCCCAGTTTCTTCATCGATAGTGAACAGGCATTCCAGCGGTCCGTGAACAATGTCTTTTGCTTCGAGAAGCGCAAGCATGGTAGCCACGGCAATACCGTTATCGGCGCCGAGGGTTGTGCCACGGGCTTTTAGCCACCCATCTTCTATATAAGTCTGGATAGGGTCCTTTTCGAAATCATGTTCGACCTCAGCATCTTTTTCACAAACCATATCAACATGGCCTTGCAAACAAACTGAAGGCGCATTTTCCAATCCGGGGCTGGCCGGCTTGCGGATCACGACATTACCAATTCTATCAGGAATAGTTTCAAGATTTTGTTTTTTACCAAAACTCATCAGGTAATCAACGATCTTTTCCTCTTTTTTAGATGGGCGGGGAATTTTCAGCACTTCACCAAAATAATACCAGAGTCTTTCGGGCTGTAAGGAATGTAAAGATTGTTTCATATTTTAGTGTTTATATGATTATAACAAATTTAGAAAAAATCACGATTCACTTCAATATTTTCTCGTTAAAAGTTGACTTTTATGATATAAATTGCTATATTTATGCCCATTATAAACTTTCCAAAAAAGCCAAGCTATGAAAACAAAAATTTTATTTGCCATTTTTATGGTATTTTGGGTATTTTCTGCCGTAGCACAGAATGATGTCGGTATAGGGACAACCAATCCTGCTGCCAAGCTCGATGTCAGAGGCAACGGCATCAGTTATGATGTGTTCAATGCATCAAATGATAAGGCTTTGCCTCTCGACAGCATTCTGTCCTTATCAAGTTGGGGAAATTTGGGAATCGGAACCTTCAATACCGGGGCTTATAAACTAGTTTCACTTGGTGGCCCGTCGGCCTTTTCACCACAGATGGAAGTGTGGAACGGTAACCCAAATCTGCCTGGATCAAGAATGCTGGGGGATATTGTTGATGTTGGCTTACCATTATTTAACGGAGCCTTAGGATTGTATTTAAACGGAAATAAGAGAATTGATCTTAAGGCTTTGGGTAGTTCCTTTCTGAACGGGGGTAATGTCGGGATCGGGATTACCGTCCCGCAGGAAATATTACACCTGAATGGTGCTGTCATTGTAGGATTGCATTTGCAACCGACCGGATCTGAGGTCGCAGGCACGATAGAATGGAATGGCTCTAATTTTATGGGATGTACTGGTCCGGGAAGCTGGGTGTCCTTAGATGTGCAAAATCAGCCTGATAACGATTGGATGATGCAGCCTTCCGGCTGGCCTCCTGCCTTGGGCAACCCTGAGCTTGTCCCCATGATGCCTCCGGGTTCGATTTCGATGGCTTTTCCTGGTGACCCGAACCAGGGAGGAATTGTTTGGATACCAGACAGGACTCTCCCGGGAGCATACCCTCACCAGTTAATGCTCGAATCAACCACTAATGCTACGATTTCCGACGCTTCCATGTTATTCAGGATGTCGGATTGGTCACTTTACCCAAATAATCCGCCTTATTTGGTTGACGATTACTCTATGGGTATTTACAGGGGTGATATGTCTTTTAAATTATACAGGGGATCGGTATTAGCTCCCACATTGCAGGGTGATATTTTCAGCATGTTCCGTGCAAACGCCTCCGGGGTCATAGATATGCCTAATCAAAGCCGCGTCAGGGCAACAGTCCCGGTGATTGACTCGACTACCTGGCAATTGATTCAGCCGGGCCAATGGACTGCCGTGAATTATATTACTCCTATGCCGGGTATGCCACTGGGACCAGGAATTCCAGTCTGGGATGAGCAAAGTGAATTTACTGCAGCCAGTAGCGCAAACCAGGCTGTCCCTCCTGTTAATGCTTATTTTACTGCTCAGAAGGAAGGATTTTACCAGGTTAATGCAAGATGCGAATTTAAAACGGACCAGTACTGGCAGGGCGGGGTGTGGTTACCTGTTTTTATGCGTCCGGGTGCTTATGTGGCAATAGCTGTTCATATTGATGTTTCGGGAGCTCCGGTTAACTGGACCAGTTACGCGATCGGCAACCATTTGCAAATCACAAGCAATGTTGGAATGTCCCCGGCTCCTCCGGAGTATCCTGATGCTACAAAACCACTCCTGAACAACAATGCACCAAATGTTTCTGATGTTATCTATTTACAACAAGGCGACAGAGTTTCAGTTTGGGTTTATCAGTGGGCATATAAGCCTATGATGCTCAGGGTTAAAGATAATAAATTATACTTCTCCATCCATAAGGTGAGCTGATCAGGCAGATATTTTCTTCAGGGAAGAAATCACTTTCACCGGGTCGGGCGACCCAAAAATGGAATAGCCTGCCACTAAAACCTGCGCTCCGGCTTTCATGAGCCGGGGCGCATTTTCTAAGGTAACCCCGCCATCTACCTCAATCAGGGTATCGGTATTTTTCCGGTCGATCAGCTCTTTTAAAGCTACAATTTTTCCCAGCGTGCTTTCAATAAAACTTTGCCCGCCAAAACCAGGATTCACTGACATCAGCAAAACCAGGTCGGCATCGGTAATGATCTCTTCGAGCAATGAAACGGGGGAATGAGGGTTTAATACCACCCCTGCTTTTGCACCCAGTTTCTTGATTGCCTGGATAGTACGGTGGAGGTGGGTGCAAGCTTCATAATGTACGCTTATCAACTCGGCGCCATTTTCGCGGAATCGCTCCAGGTACCTGTCAGGATCAACGATCATGAGATGGACATCCAGGGGTTTTTTTGCATATTTCCGGATATGTTTCAAAACAGGGAAGCCAAAAGAGATATTAGGCACAAACACACCATCCATCACGTCGATATGGAACCAGTCAGCTTCACTGCCGTTTACCATTTCGATATCACGTTGAAGGTTGCCGAAATCAGCCGAAAGCAAAGAAGGAGCTATGAGGGGAAAACGGCTGTACATAAATGGTTAACCGAGATAAGATTTCAGAATTTTGCTCCGGGAGGTGTGTTTCAGCCGCCGGATAGCTTTTTCTTTTATCTGGCGGACACGCTCGCGGGTCAGATCAAATTTTTCGCCAATTTCTTCAAGCGTCATCGGGTGTTTGGAATTAAGGCCGAAATAAAGCCTGACCACATCTGATTCCCTGGGTGTGAGGGTTGAAATAGCCCGGTCAATCTCCTTCCGCAACGATTCCACCATCAGTTCTCTCTCAGGCGTATTGGTTTCGTCGCTACGCAACACATCGTAAAGGGTGTTTTCTTCATCCTGTATCAGCGGTGCGTCCATAGAAATATGCCTGCCGGAGTTGCGGATCGATTCCTTGACCTCACTTTCCGGAATTTCAAGCATCTCAGCAATCTCCTGTACATCAGGTTCTCTTTCATGTTGCTGTTCAAGCTTCGCATAAGCCTTGTTGATCTTGTTGATTGAGCCGATCTTGTTCAGCGGGAGCCGTACGATCCTGGATTGTTCGGCTAAAGCCTGTAAAATCGATTGCCTGATCCACCATACAGCATAAGAAATGAATTTGAAACCGCGGGTTTCATCAAACCGTTGAGCAGCTTTGATCAAGCCCAGGTTACCTTCGTTGATGAGATCAGGAAGACTCAGCCCCTGATTCTGGTATTGTTTGGAAACGGAGACCACAAAGCGCAGATTGGCTTTGGTAAGTTTTTCTAAAGCATCCTTGTCACCAGCCTTGATCCGTCTGGCCAGTTCAACTTCTTCTTCCGCAGTAATAAGCTCAACCTTACCGATTTCCTGCAAATATTTATCAAGCGATGCAGTTTCACGATTGGTGACTTGTTTGGTAATCTTTAGCTGGCGCATAGGTTGGTTTATGGGTGTACAAAGCTAAAGTAAATTGTACGAACCAAGCGCAGTTATGTTTCAAATATTTATTGCCTTTGTGCAGGAGCCGGTAGCAATGCCTTCCTTGACAACTTAAGTTTTCCCGTACTGGTATCAATACCAATGAGTTTCACTTCAATTTGCTGTCCGACTTTCATATATTCTTCGATGTCGGTAACCCGCTTCCAGTCGATCTCGGAGATGTGCAGCAATCCTTCTTTTCCGGGGAGTATCTCGATAAAAGCACCAAAAGCGACGATACTCTTCACTTTTCCATTGTAAATGTCGCCGACTTCGGGCACGGCCACGATCTTTTTGATACGGTCTTTTGCAGCTTCGATTGATTCTTTGTTACCGGAGAAAATATCGATCACGCCAAATTCGCCGACTTCTTCGATAATTATTGTCGATCCCGTGTCTTTCTGTATTTCCTGGATGATTTTGCCACCCGGTCCGATGATCGCACCTATAAATTCTTTCGGTACCGTCATTTTTTCGAGCCTTGGGACATGTGGTTTATAGTCTTCCCTTGGAACGGCAATCGTCTTCAACATTTCACCGAGGATATGATGCCTTCCCCTGCGTGCCTGTTCCAGGGCTTGCTGCATGATCTCGAAAGACAGACCTTCGATTTTAATATCCATCTGGCAGGCCGTAATACCATCTAAAGTCCCGGTCACTTTGAAATCCATATCTCCCAGATGGTCTTCATCTCCAAGGATATCGGATAAAACAGCATATTTCCCGGTTTCTTTATCAGTGATAAGCCCCATGGCAATGCCGGAGACCGGTTTTTTAATTTTCACGCCTGCATCCATCAGCGCCAAGGTGCCGCCACATACCGATGCCATCGAAGAAGAACCGTTGGATTCCAGGATATCAGATACAATGCGGACGGTATACGGATTGATATCGTCCGGCGGGATCACCGGTTTCAGGGCGCGCATGGCGAGGTTGCCATGGCCGATCTCGCGACGGCTTGTGCCCCGGATAGGTTTTACTTCGCCGGTCGAAAATCCGGGGAAATTATAATGCAGCATAAAATCGCTAGAACCTTCGATTACCGCTCCGTCAAGGACCTGCTTATCGAGTTTGGTTCCAAGGGTTACCGTAACCAGTGCCTGGGTTTCTCCACGGGTAAATATGGCTGAACCGTGTGCGGCAGGCAAATAATCGATTTCAGACCAGATCGGTCGGATATCTTCCGGACCACGTCCATCAAGCCTCTTCCTTTCCAGAAGAATGCAGTTTCTTACTGCCAGCTTCTCCGTGTCTTCAAAATAGCGGGTGATCAGGAATTGCAGCTCTTCGCGTTTATCCTCAGGAATGGTTTCAATAAAACTATTTTTAACCTGTGTAAAAGCTTCATGACGAACGTGTTTGTTTGCAATGCCCTTGCCTGCAATGTCATAAAATTTAGGGTATGCAAAATCATGGATAGTTTGCTGTAAGCCGGCATCATCGACCAGCGGAGGAACAATCATTTTTTCCTGTTTCTCTGAAAGCATCTCAACCAGCTCAAGCTGGGCGTTGCACTGTAAAATAATGGCTTCATGTCCGATTTTGATCGCCTCCAGCATAACGGCTTCAGAGACTTCTTTCATCTGGCCTTCGACCATGACGATATTATCAATAGTAGCGGCAACCATCAGGTCCAGGTCTGCTTCTGCAATCTGGGTAATGGAGGGATTGATCAAAAACTGGCCGCCGACTCTGGCGACTCTGACTTCTGATATAGGTCCAAGGAAGGGGATATTGGAAACCATGATAGCAGATGAAGCTGCCAGGGCTACCAAAGGATCGGGGAGATTTTGCTTATCTCCGGAAATCAATAAAACCTGGACCTGGATCTCATTGAAGAAATTTTCAGGGAATAAAGGCCTGAGGGCGCGGTCTACCAAACGTGAGATCAGTATTTCATATTCTGAAGGACGTGCTTCTCTTTTGAAGAAACCTCCGGGGAATTTACCGGTAGCGGAATATCTTTCTTTGTACTCGACAGTTAGCGGAAAGAATCCTTGATTTTCCTTAGCCTCGGGGGCTACGATTACGGTAGCGAGCAGCATGGTGTCGTCCATTTTGACAACAACGGCTCCGGCGGCCTGCCTGGCAAGTCTTCCCGTTTCAATGGAAATCTCACGGCCGTCCTGTAACTTGAATTTTTTAATAATTGCTTGTGATGACATCTTCTTCTTCTTTTTCTATTTGATTGATAAACATGAAAAAAGGCAATGCTGAGATTGCCTTTCTTTTAATATTTGTTGACAATGATTGTCTATTTTCTAATTCCAAGGTTTTTAACAATTGACCGGTACCTCTCTATATCGACCTCTTTTAAATAATCCAGCAGGCTGCGGCGTTTTCCAACGAGGGCCACAAGTGAGCGACGGGTAGCAAAATCTTTCTTGTTTTGTTTTAAATGACCAGTCAGGTAATTGATCCGGTGCGTAAACATGGCACACTGCCCTTCTGGTGAACCGGTATCAGCTTCCGATTTTCCAAATCCGGAGAAAAACTCTTTTTTCTTTTCTGACGAGAGATACATATCGATTTGTTATTAAAAATTATTTGAGCCGGCAAAGATAATAATTATTTTCAAAAATTCAACACCAGGGCTGATTTAATTTTAAATGAATGAAATGAGAAGTTGGACAGTTGGACAGATGGCAGTTGGACAGGGGAATTACTCGATTGTCAATTTGAATTGATAATTTGTAAATTAGTGTATTACAACAAATTTGCCCGTTACTGCCCTGTTTTTCTGATTTGATTGCTGGGTTAATCTGTAACAATAAAATCCATTATTCCAGCTGCTGGTGTTTATTTTAATGATCCCTTGGGAAGTTTTAAAGACATTTTCAAAAACCAGGACTCCTTCATAAGAATAAACAGAAGCTATCATTGATCCTACTGAAGATGTTTTGTATTTGATATTAATATATTCGGAGGATGGATTTGGAAAGGCATAAGAAAATATTTGAGGTTCAGCAGGATTGAAAACAGATGTGAGTATCCCATTGTGAGCAAGATATAAATCAATATCAAACCAATCACCTGTAGGAGCCCTGTTAAATGCCACCCATTCAAGACTATCGGACATACTTGGAAATGCATTAAAACCTGAAGTATCATTAATGCCTGATATTAGTTGAAATGTGCTGGTATCGAATGTATCTGAAGGAGTAGCCCTTGTCATTTCGTATAGCTCCCAATTTTCTTCGTTATTTTTAGCACCGGTATAAAATGTCAGGTCATCTTTTGAAAGTTGACCACCAACAAGCGAATATCCTGATGGGGCGGAAATAGTTCTTACATAATCGTAATAATGACCGGCATATCTTTCAAACTCGAGAATTCTTTTTACTGGTGAACCATAATCGAAAATAAAGAGTTCGTTTTGGGTGGCATCTAATGATGCCTCACAGAGATATTCTAATCCCGAAATTCCATCTAATATCACATGCACTGGCATTTCGAAAGGCAAATTCATAGCATTGCGGTGAGAATAGTAAAGATCAACATCCCAACCATAAGCAATATAAACATCCAGTTCATCCTTAGACAACCAGTAAGATATTGCCCCTTCATTATTAATTATTGGTACTAATGTTGGTACACCAAAGAAACTATTAACATCAGATCTTTCAGCCACAACCATTTGATCATTATAGAAGCCACTTGTATAATACAACCTCAAGCCGTCAGATGAAATCCAGGGGTGAGCATCTTCTATGTTTGGAATATTGATTTCGGTTAGCTCCCGAATAGTGTCATAGAAATATTCTGTCATATCAACCGGATTCGCAAAAGGTGCATTTGAAATAATGGATGGCTTTTTCAGAGGAGAATTTTTCATTTCTGAATCGTCTCTCATATTTCGCGGATGCATAAAAGCCTGAGAAAATGCGGATATCGAAAGAATTGTTGCTGCAACAAACAAAAATATTTTCATTGATTATTGATTTACAATGTATTGGTTAATGCTAATAATTCCTCCTTTCTATTCTGAATAGGGCATAAATATAGCGAAAATTAATTGATATGTCAAGCTGCAAGGGAACCATAGCAAATATCACGAATCATTAGCTTTTTTACCACTAAGGCACTAAGAACACCAAGAGACACTCAGGAGATGGTTCAATATCCAATAATATATAATTTTCATAGCTAACAAAATCTTAGTGTTTCTTAGTGCCCTCAGTGTCTCAGTGGTGAAATAAGAATCTATTGCCAGTGAAGATGAGGCGTCAAGCATTCCTTAAAATATCAATAAATAATTTGAACAATAAAACTTTGAACTTTGAACTAATCTAAAAGCACCACTTCAGCCTCATGTAATACATCGATCCGTAATCACCGAATTCCGTGAGATCTTCACCCCAGAAAACCTGCCCTGTAACCAGGAAAGAAAGGTTGTTAGTCAGGGAGAAATCAACAGATGGCCCGGCAAAACCCGACTTGTCATTGGGATTAAAAATGCAGGCCATGTCGGCCCTGATGAGTGGCGTTAATGGGTAACCCACACCTGCATAAATCGAATGCTTTGCCAGGGTGAAATTTTTTGCTGAAATATCGGCGTAGAGCGAAAAGACTGTTCCATACCCGGCAGGGCCGTTAGTTCCTTTGCTGTTGAACAGGTAAGAACCATTGATAAACAACGAGTTTTTAAATGTATAATTCAGGCTGACCGACCCCACGAATACGCCACTGCTATCAGAAAAATGCTCATATGGATGGAAATAGCTCAATTCACCTGTGAATCCGGCTCCCTTTATATCACCTGACCAGCCGGCCCCGATCACCACATCTTCTGTCATCATTCCTCCAAACGCCTGGAAATCATAATTGCAGCGGTTAAACCTGAACATAAGTGCAGAGGTGATTTTATCATCTGAATCTATCTTAAAACCTAGTTGAAGGGAAGATGTTGTCCCGGTGAAATACTCCAGCAAAACAGCATCACAACCCGGCCTTTCTATATAATCGAAATCGAAATAATTGAAAGAGTTGAAGATGTCGTTTGGAGTCCAGACCAGGTTTATTCCCCAGTTGCTGCGCTGCCTGCCGACGGTTGCTTCAAACTTACCGGCCTTCCACTTAACATTCACGCGGTCAATATTTGAGTAAATATAGTAAGATGAATCACTTGCCCAGAGTTTAGTGAGATCGAAGAAACCTTCCTCGATTGTCGACATTTTAGCATAAAAAGGATAATATAACTGTACCATCTGTCCCAGGTTCATATTATTCCTTATCCCTGTGTGAAAAGAAAAAGAATTACCGGGAGCCCAGCGGAAATCAAGCCTGTTGTTGATAGATGTCATAGTTCGCCATTGGCTCGTAGCAGGAGGAATCCAGACATTCTGGAGCGTCTGAAAGTGGCCATTTAACCTCCAGTTCCGCTCTTTTTCCTGGGCATGAAGGCTAAAAGTCATCACAGTCAATATCAGAATTAAATACCTGCTAATTAATGATCCGCGGAAATCCGCTGCATTCGCGTTTATCCGTGTTCTATTAGTGGAACGTGAATGACGCGAATTTTGGCGAATGACCGCGAATATAATATCATGCTTAAGGCTTTGAGTCATCTAGCTCTTCATTTCATCATTTGCTACTTTCCCATCTTCAATAGTGATAATCCTTCTGGCTCTTTCCATAACACGGGAATCATGGGTGGAAAAAATAAATGTTGTCTTGTATTGATCATTCATCTTCATCATAATATCCAGCAATTCGGCGGTTGATTTGCTGTCAAGGTTTGCAGTCGGTTCATCGGCCAGGATAAACCGGGGTTTGGAAGCCAGTGCCCTTGCAACGGAAACCCTTTGCTGTTGCCCGCCGGAGAGATCACCCGGCCTGTTATCGATCTTGTCAGGAAGACCAACTGCTTCGAGCAACTCTATAGCCCGCTTCTGCCTTTCATTTTTGCCGACCCCTTGCAATTGCAGGATGAATTCGACATTTTCCCTCGCTGTTAAAACCGGGATCAGGTTGAACGACTGGAACACAAAACCTATGTTATGCAACCTGAAATCAATAAGTCGACGTGAAGGCAGGCCGGTAATATTCGTCCCGTTAATATGCACTTCGCCGCTCGTCGGCGTATCAAGTCCGCCAAGCATGTTTAGTAAAGTCGTTTTTCCTGATCCGGAAGGACCGACTATTGCTGTAAACTCGGCTTCATTTATTAAAATAGAAATCCCATTCAGTGCCCTCACAGGAATTTTTGTCTCCGAGTAAACCTTGTGCAGATCGGTTGTGGTTATAATGCTCATGACATTCAAATAGAAATTAGAAATTAAAATTTGAAATTTAAGTAGTCCCTCACTTAAACCTTAAACCTAAAACCTTAAAACTTTTTAAGCGTCTTCCCTGATCGCCGCTGCGGGATTGAACCGAAGCGCTTTCTTTGCAGGATAGATCGATGATATTATTGCTGTTATGATTACTAAAACTGTCATTCCGATATAAAAACCAAGGTAAAGAGATGGGTAAACAAATGCGCTAAAGCCCCATGACTCATATCCTTCAGCCCAGGCCGCGAAATTTATGCCATATAGCCCGGTATAATGAATAGTGACGGCGCTTATGAGGATGCCGAAAAAAGTTCCGACTAAGGCAAGGAATATCGTCTCCAGCATGATCATGAGGAATACTTTTCTTTTATTCATGCCAACAGCCATAAGCATTCCAAGCTCCCGTGTCCGTTCCAGGACAGCCATCATCATGGTATTGATGATGCCGAATGCCATTGCAAACAGTATAATGATCAGCAGGAAATATGACATCTGATCGATCATGGAGCCTAAAGCTAACAGGATAGGTTCGAGTTCCTTCCAGGGCAATACACTCAGGGCAGGATACCTGGTCTTTAGCTTATCAGTTACCGGGTCAGTTTGTTCAACATTATCCAGTAAAATGGCTATTTCAGAAGCTTTCGAGGAGTCGTACCCGGTCAGGGCGATGAGATCTGTTTTTTTAACGAAGATATTCGGTTCATCATATACGGTGTTGGCTGTTTTGTAGATGCCGGAAACCCTGAAAAGGCCATACACCAGTTCGCCTGAAGTATGCTGAATGGTGATGACGATCTTAGAACCTATTTTTGCTTTGAGTTTTGTTGCCAGCTTTTTACTTATCAAAATGGGAGCACTTTTGCCAGCACTTTCAAAGTAGTCGCCTTCAATAATAAATTTATAAATTTCAGTTACGGTCTTTTCTTTTTCAGGATCTATTCCATTAACCATCACTCCTGCACCGGTAACGGCAGTGCTGGCCATAGCCATTGCTTTGATCCGGCTGCAGACGGTTTTTATACCTGGAACTGCTGATATTTCTGCCTCGAGTTGATTCGCGGAATCAAGCGAAAATGCCAGGGACTGGTCTTGCATGAATTCCGGTTGATGTATCTGAATATGAGAGATTTCGTTATTGATCGAGGCATCAATTTTCTGCTCAACCATTCCATTAGAAAGGGCTATCATGAATAATGTCCCGAATAAACCAAGAGCCACAGCAAGTATTACTACAAGGCTTCTCAGCTTATTCCTCCATACATTCCTCCAGGCAACAAACCAAATCATAATGTTGAATTTTGTCCGCCAGCTGGCGGATTAAATGTTGAATTCGTAACTTTTTTAATACATTCCCGAACTTAAACCTTACACTTGAACTTTGAACTTTGAACTTTGCACTAGCTTATTCATCTTCCTTTTATTGCATTAACGACTTTAAACCTGCCGATCACCGTCATCGGATAGACAAGGGTCAGCAGAGTAATCAATATTACAACCATTGACTGACTTACAAAATAACCCGGTTCAAGCAGAAATGGCATGACAGGATCCATATTGTATTCCAGCATGGCATCAGCCGCTTCACCGGTAAGTGGGATCGGGTTATAATAAAAATACAGGATGAAAGGCAAGCTGGTAATAATGCCGGCCAGGATACCGATGAGGCTGATGATAAGTGTTTCGAAGAACACAATAATGGCCAGTTTATATCGCTGCATCCCAACCGCAACCATTATTCCGAACTCCCTCCTGCGCTCTTTCGTCATCATCAGGATAGTGCCCAGGATGCCAAAGCCCACAACCATATAAAGGACGCCAAGCGAAAACAGCCCGCTGATATTGTCTCCATCGATGGCCTGGACCAGTTCGACCATCATTTCTTTCCAGATCATAACCTCGATTTTATCAGGGTCAATAAGGGAAAGCTCTTCGCGCGTTTTATACATCAAATCCGGGTTGGCAAGCATAATAGAAAGGGACGTCAGCCTGCCGGGTGTCGCGTATAATTCCTGTGCAAGAGCGAGTGGTATATAAGTCATCATATTATTCATGTCAGGCTGCACGAACTTTATGATACCTTTTACAGGAAATGCCCCGGCAGCAGTCATCCCGTGATAGCCCTGGCCGAGGATCACTACGGTATCGCCAACTTTCACTTTCAGATACTGTGCCAGCCCTTCCGCGATCAATATCGAACGATCCTGATCTGTAAAATATTTTCCGCTTATCACGCGGCTTTTCAAACCGGATACTTCGTCTTCAGAGCCGGGAAGTGTACCGATCACTGCCGCGCCTTTGGTTTGCCTGCCTGATGAAAGAAGCGCGAAAGACTCCAACCGGGGAGTAATTTGACTCACATTTGGATTATCCAGGATTTTCTTCTCCAGTTCCGGATTAGCTTCGAAGGTATTGTCAATGCTTTTGTCAGCCCAATAACCCTTCTCATGCACCTGGATATACCCTGTCGAGGTCTTAACTGCACTTTCTACCATGCTGGAATAAGAACCAAGCTGCATTGACCTTACAATCAGGGCAAGGAAAAGGGCGAACAATACTGAAGCGATGGTCAGCAGTGTCCTTCTTTTGTTCCGCCAGAGGTTACGCCAGGCTATTTTAATGTAATCTTTCATTACCTGACATTCTTCATGTTTTGTTGTGAAAAGAAGTCATCTTCTATTGGTTTGTTGAAAACGACATCCACCATTTCAAGGATGGTCTGGTTGCCGGGTTTATCGACAGGGGTCATGACCGTTTTTGAAGGAAGCTTTCTGTCGCCCATCTGCTTGATGCTGGAAGAAGTCATTTTGTTGACCAATTGCCCATCCTCATCATAGTACTCACCTTTTAGCTCATAATATTCTTCTTTTGAAATCCAGAGTTTGATTTTACCCCAGACTACAGCGGCTTCCGGCTTGGGGATCAAATCGATAATATAGCAATCGAAGCCTTCTATTTTTTCTGAACCGCTTATCTCGTGCGTGAAATCATCGATAATGGAATTCATCCTGACCAGGTCGTCATTGGTAAAATCTGAACCCATCCACGACTGTCCCATCATTGAAGGAGGAAGTTTTATCATGCGGTTGATACTGGGCATCCAGTTCCACATATCCTGGTCACGTTTCATAAAAACCTGCCCTTTGTCCCTGACAGGCTCAGTAATATAAATAAGATAGGATTCCGTCCCTTTTGACCAGGTTTTCATGGTTACTTCACGCGACCAGTCAGGCCTGACGATGCTCATTTTCATGGTTCCCTGGCTGGTATTGCCATTAGCCTTGTCATTGGCCCGCTGAACAATCTCGCGGGCGCTGAGATCCTGGGCGCAGGAGGCATAGTCTGTAAAAAAAACTCCTGTGAAGATTATTAGTAAGCCGACCATTTTAGATTTTATCATCAGGATTTGTATTAATGAATTGATGCTTCATGCTTCATGCTTCATGCTTCATGCTTCATGCTTCATGCTTCATGCTTCATGTTAAATGCTTAATACTTAATGTATTATTTGTATTCCGTATTCTGTATTCCGTATTCTGTATTCTGTATTCCGTATTCTGTATTCCGTATTCTGTATTCTGACTTCTGACTTCTATTTAAACCTCTCAATAATCATCGCTTTGATCCTCTCCAGCGGGAAGCCTTCCGGGCACATCACATAATTCAGGAAAATTCCGTCCAGCAAAGCGTCAAAATAAGCTGCTTCAGCTTCAGGATCAGGTAAACCTTTTCTTTGAAAATAAGCTTCAACAACTGCTTTGAGTGGTGGAACAAAATCGGGATATTTAACTGCTACAAGCTTCGATACAGCAGGTTGCATCATTGTGGCAAAATATAGTTTCCAGTAATCAGTATTCTCCTGCAATATCCGAAAATTTTCGTTTACGTGAAATTCAAATTCGTCTTCTGTCAAATAGCCGTCATGGTTTGGATCGAGGCTATCTGTCAGCGTTTTAATTCCTTTGCCGATTATAGCCAGGATCAGATCCTCCTTGCCCCCAAAATAATTGTACATCAAGCCTTTGGAAATACCGGCTTCCCTGGCGATCCTGCTGATGGAGGTAGGATAATAACCTTCGTTTGCAAAAAGTTCCAGTGCCGTTTGCATGATCAGATTTGTCTTTTGTTCCCTGATCTCTCCGTATTGTACCTCAGTCCGTGGCATTTTATTATGGTTGAACGGTCGGTCAAAAATATGATAAGAATTAATAAAAGTCAAGAAAAAAGTATTTTTTTTTACAAATAGTTAAATTAAAGGAATAGTCGGGTATTTCAGGTTTACATTCCGACGGCTTCAGTCGTCTGACTACCATAAAATAGAGGTAGCTCAGACTTTTGATATACGCTCTTATTTATGCGATTTTTTCTGATTTCATCAACCTTTCCAAAGCCGATCTGATCTCAGAAGGCTTCTGGGTGCCGAGCATAAATTTTTTACCATTTTTCAGATCAAACAGAACACCCTGGTTTCCACTGACATTATAGGCTTTTCCTTTTCCCATTGATCCCAGCCTGATACCCCAGCCACCATAGTCTTTCAGCGGGCTATATTTTTTAACCTCAAAACTGACGATATCTTCCTGTTTAATTTCTTTGGGCTTACGCTGGAATGGCTTGAAACGGTAAAATACACCCGTATTATTTATAATTGTTTCAAGAGTTAGAAGACGAAACAGAATAATGGTTAAAACAGGGAAAAGCCCGGTCAGGATGATCCCAAGGTCGGAAGAAGGGTTATTTCCGAAGGGTTTGCCCATGAATACCTGCTGAACAAGCTGCCATATCCAGATACCGCTCAGAAAGAGGATCAGCAGCCAAATCCATAACTGCCTGAATTTTTGTTCTTCTTTATAGTATATCTTGCTCATCAGTTTATGATTTTGTTATCGTTTGAAAGTCGTTTCCTGAGGGATTCTGAAATAACTGCAGATCAAAGAATCTGATCCCGGCCAAAACATGATCGAAGATATCCGACTGGATCTCTTCAAATTGTTCCCATTCCTGTACCTTGCTGAATGCGTATATTTCCAGCGGCAACCCGGTTTCTGTAGGCTGTAACTGTCTGACCATGAGGGATAGATCCTGGTGAAGGTTAGGATTTTCCTTCAAATAAGCGGTCAGATAAGCCCGGAAAATACCTATATTGGTCTGCCTGTGTCCATTGATCATGACACCCGGATCAACCTTGTTTTTCTTGTTATATTTATTGAGTTCTGATTGAGTCCTGGCAATATAATCTGTCACATAGGCATATTGTGAATATCTCTCAAGCATTTCAGATGTACAAAATTTAATACTGTTAAGATCGATCAGGATATGACGCCTGATCCGCCGGGCGCCCGATTCCTGCATTCCCCGCCAGTTTTTATAGGAATCACTAACTAAAAAGTAAGTGGGAATTGTGGTAATGGTATTATCCCAA
>Ga0247841_10001654_pt1 | contig 48345 bp, 62 predicted proteins | sample LaCruzMarch2015__2_FD_192410 | JGI IMG/M metagenome (GOLD analysis project Ga0247841, IMG submission 192410) | Freshwater microbial communities from meromictic Lake La Cruz, Castile-La Mancha, Spain - LaCruzMarch2015_18m | ecosystem: Environmental > Aquatic > Freshwater > Lake | place: Spain... | reverse complement strand
TTACAGGCTATAAACACATCATTATTACGGCTGGAACTACCGGCGCTATCAATACCGTCCTAAGAGTCCTTAGGGCTGAGGGTAGAACTGAATGTATTACTACCGAACCTCACTTCCCATTCTACCCAGATATTATCAAAAAATGCGGTATGAATCATCATACCGGCTTTATGGCAAATAACCTACCATCTCATAAAAAAGTTAGGTTAGTAGATATTCCGTCTAATCCTTGGGGTTATATCTATGCAGTCGAAGACCATGAGAATAATGTGGTATGGGATAGTGTTTACGCTAACCCGGTCTATATGAATACCCACCTTAAAAAACTATCTATTGAGCATAGAGTAAACGTAAGTTCTCTGAGTAAATGGCTAGGTCTTACAGGGCTTAGGATTGGTTGGATTGGGACTAATAGCGAAGAAGACTTTAAGAAGTTCTACGACGATGTTCTGTATGAAACTTGCGGAGTAAGTACTCTAGGTCAAAACCTAGCGTTAGATATCCTTAAAAAAGTTGATTTAGATAGTTTCAGTAAAGAGGCTGGCTCTAGAATTAATATGAACAGGGATGAGTTTCAGAAGCTAGGCGGCTTTTTTGATAACCAAGAGATTCCAGTTAACGGTATGTTCTATCCTGTATGGGTCCAGAATAAAGCTATTGAGATTATCGATAGAGCTAACGTCAAATTCATTACATTAAAAGCTGGCGGAAACGATAGCTTAATCCGATTTAACCTTGCTCAAAATAATAAAATTACAAAAGATGCAATAAAAGCAATTAAAACAGCGGATAGATTAAAAAGATAAGGTATAATAAGTCAACGAAGGAGAATACATGTTTGGAAAATTTGATGATGAGGAAGAAGTTGGGACTGAGTTGGATGTACTTTCTAGTATAATTACCGATGCTGGAATTGACTTTGAAGTTGATGACGATGACGATAGCTCAACTTTAACTCTAGATAACGGTATCGTATTTGAGTTTGACGAATCTGGAATCCTTATGTCAATCAACCCTCCTAGGAAGCTTGTATGATTCTCAAGGATTTACTTTATCGAACATTTAAAAATGACGAGTCCTATTGCCTACCGCATAGTGAAGTAAGTCTAGATAGAGCCGCCTTAGTTGCGGCTCTAATTTTAATTAATGGATTAAAAAACAAGTCGTTTGGGATTGATATTAATGGTTCATTTCAAGGTGTTGTGCTGACTAAAGACCTAGAATTATTACAAAAACAATTAAAAGAAGAAAGTTTGAATTTAGGTATTGACCCGTATTTTGAATAGTGTATACTATTTGAAACGGGAGGTTTTATGAACACAATCGTTACAAACAATTTGAATAAACTGAAAAGTTGGACTAAGCGATTACCGTCAGGTAAGGTGGCTTTAGTTAAACCAAAAGACTCCCTTGAATTCAGTGTTGCTATTTCAGTAGTTCAAAGAGCTATTGATTCTGGCGTATTAAAAGAAGATGAAGTTTATAAGTTTATTACTAAAGATTTAGCGCCTAATAAAAAGTTTGTAGTTAAAGTAAAATCAAAAGGAAGTAAGAAATGAGTACACGTAAGCAAGCCAATGAAGATATCCTAATGTTGCTGAGCGCTGCTGTAGAAAAATACCCGGACCTAAGGTTTGGTCAAATTCTACATTCTCTTAGGGTGCTTAATATGGAAGAGCATGATACGCCGGATGGAGTATTTCATACTGTTAGAGACCCGTTTTATGAAGAATCAACAACAACCCTTAATAGAATTTTAGGTGTAAAATGAGAGTCAAACTTATTTCAATTACAAAACCTGTAGCTAATGATATTAAAGACCTGACTCCAGAAGAGCTTATGGGGTATGTAGCTAGAGTATCTAACCCTAGTAATCAAATGAATTCAGAAACAGCTCCAAAGCTGTTAGGATATTGTATCAGGAACGCTCACTGGTCTGTATTTGAGCATGTAAACTTTACCGTAGAGATTAAGACATCTAGAGCGATTGCAGCTCAAATCCTACGTCACCGCTCCGCCGTATTTCAAGAATTCAGTCAACGCTATGCTGAGGCTATGGATAATGAGTTCTACCCAGCACGTAGGCAGGATATAAAGAACCGTCAGAATAGTCTAGATGACATGTCAGATGAGGATAAGATGTGGTTTAAGCTTCAGCAAGAGAATAACTGGATTGTTTGCATGGATGCTTATAAAGAAGCTCTTAGACGAGGGATAGCTAAAGAACAGGCTCGATTTTTATTGCCATTATCTACTCAGACTACACTTTATATGACTAATAATGTTAGAAACTGGATTCATTATATTGACCTTAGAACTACTCAGAGTACTCAACTTGAGCATCGTGAAATTGCAGAAGAAATTAAAGAAATCTTCAAGAAAGAATTCCCAGCAATTGCTGAAGCAAAAGGCTGGCTAACCAAGGAGACCGTATGACAAATTTAACCGAACGAGGTATTTTAGTATTTTTCTCTACCATTATTACTCTTGTCCTACTCCTATCCCTACAAGGCTGTTCCAGCCTACCGCCATGCGGAAACTTATATGGCGAAGAGTTACGTAAGTGCCGTGACCAAAATGAAGCCCGAAGAGCCCATAATGAGATGGTAAGGTCTGGATTCTACGACCGTAATTAACTATTGACTTATCCTTCCGTTCCTGTATAATGACAGGTAACGGAGGGATTTATGACTAAAACATTTCAAAAAACTATCGACGGCAATACCTACGAAATCACAAAAACTAAAGCTGATAATGGCTTGGTTTGGTACTCTCAGAAATTAATCCAACACAGACAACATAATTATTCCATGGCTGTACGGTCTAAGGAAGATGATTTAACTTATCTCATGTTTGAAGATATGGTTGATTCATTGGATGAGGAGTAAGATATGAAATACCTAATTGTAACAGACCAGAACTATTTGACGGTTATAGCTGAAATCAAAGACTACTACAAATTTGGTGGTGGGTTTGGCGTAGACTATAAACTCGCTAGTCCTGAAGTTAGGGAGTTGGTTGAAAACTTTATTACCAAGATGCAATCATCTGACGGTAGAAGGGGTTTAAATGTACTTCATTAAAGCTCAATATAAGCATAATAAAGCGGTCGTAATCGACAGTGTAGAAAGAAAAGAAGATGTCTTTAACCTATGCGTTAACTATCTTTTTTCCTTTGGTGATGGATGGAAGGTATGGTACACCACTAAGAACTAGGAGTTTGAATATGACTGATTTAGAACGATATAAAGAACTGTTCAGGTCTACCTTACTTGAATTTAAGGAATCTACATATAAGGTAAAGGAATTAGATAGATTTGAGGAAAGAGAAGGCGTTGTAGAGAATACTGGCGAGATAGTTAAATTAAAAGTTGCAGTCTATAAAGAATTAGAATATACTGCCTTAGAGCCTGAGAGTTTTGCAGATGGGTCAGGCTCATTTAACTTTGATGAAAACGGTAAATTACATAGCTTTACAGCAACAGGAGACTACTAATGGAAAAGCAATTTGAAGAACTGGGGATGACGCCGGAAGAGATTAAAGAGTTTTACGAAGGTCTTGAGCGTTGGCTAGATAAGAGGGAGGATTAGTATGAAATTTACAGAAGCTTTAATGGTTGTAGAGATGTATTTCTTAGTATTTGTAGCTATGCCATTTGTTTTTGTTGGTTTATTGGAATTAAAGAGTAGGATGAAGAAATAAAAAAGGGAGCCCTTTTACGGCGCTCCCTCATACCTCTGCGTACAACTTGGTACGTGAGCTAGTTATTCTTCGCTTGCTCTTATAATTTCCACAGCATCTTGTCTTGATTGTTCAAGAGCTAAATATTCTGGTTCAGTCAAAGTAGTAGCCACTACTAAAGCTTTCTCTCTAATATGTCTTAATACTTTAAAATCCGTACTAGATAATAGTTGACGAGCATCAACTACAGTTTGTTGAGCTTGAGAAGCAGCTGCTAAGGAATTGTTTGGCGAGTTTTGTGGAAAATTGAATTTTTGATCCAGAAACAGTCGTTTTTCGACCGTTTCTATGAAAAAATCATAGTTACTAGCGCAATTATTTAAGTTTAGTAGTCTGAGCGATTTTCTTCAAAGCGGCTGGAATATAAGCCGAAACCCGACCATTCCCAATACCCTTACTTGAAGCGTCTTCATCTTGTGAAAAGAAAGCGTGCATACACTCAGGCAAACCTTCCGGTTCTTCCCCAAACATAGCATCGAAAAGTTGATTCTCATGAGTTGAGATCTTCTCGTTGATGAACTTCATCGGCTTGCGAATCCACCATCTGTCGCCGAACACCTGGGCGTGAACCCAGAGAGCTTTCATGGACATGTCCCTGACGTACCAAAGGCCGTTATCCTTCGTGTAGAGGGTTGGAGCCCATGCCCATAACCATCCACCCATTACGATCCAATGAGTCCAGAATGCGAGTTTATAGCCGAATCCGAGGTGATATCCCATGGCCAAAAGAGAAGAGTTGGTGTAGAATTGTGGGCCGAACGCAGGTTGACCTAGCTTATAGAAGTCCGAGTCAGGACAGTAATTGACGCCAAAATTATTGCAACGGTTTGAAACGTCACCCTGGCTGATATCGTCGTAGGACCTGGTCCCGAGGAATTTGAAATAGTTCTTAATGGCTTTTCGGATATCGTCATCTTTGACTTTATAGAACTGGTGAGCAAATGCGAATGCAATCACCACGTCTCCAGAAACCTTCTTACGGTTCATGGCTCCATTCTCAGACTTGCGACGTAGAAAGTTTCCTTCCTTATCTAATAGCTGCGAATAGCCATCTTCTTTGATGAAGTTAAACATCGTGAAAGCGCCATGATCGTCATTGTTATCCAGGAAAAGTCCACCATTTCTTGTGGCCAAACCTAGAGAAACTGGAATCTCAGCGTGTTGGGGAGTTTCTTTAAGATCTGTTTCTTGGAAAACAGCTATCCGCCAGTAGAGAACTACCAGCGGATAGATTATGTAAACTAAAATTTGAATTGGAAGACCGATTAAAAGAAACAGAGACCATCGGACTAAAGCTTTCATGGCTTATTTGTAGTATTCTTCGATGATAATAACTCCGGCTCCGCCGAGACCGCCTGCGAGGCCTCCAGCACCGGCTTCACCTGCAGTTCCCGCAGCACCTACTGAATATGGATAAGAAGCAGATGGGCTATAGATAACAGCTTCCAGATAACCGCCTGCAGCTCCTGCATGACCAGAACAAAATCCAGCCGCGGCCCTACCGACCCCTCCGCCGCCTCCAGCTCCACTATTAGCAGTGGCGTTACCGCCTCCAGTTCCGCCAGTACCAGATCTACCGCCGCCGCCGAAAACACTTACGCCGCCGTGACCACCAGCATGAGCATAACCCGTGCCAGTTCCAGATACACCGCCTCCTCCACCTGAACCACCCGCTTGAGTAACTACTGCAACGGCCGGAGAGTTAACAGTGAATCCGCCGCCGTCTCCAGGTAATCCACCTTGGTTTGTTCCTCCACCTGAACCACCTGTAGTAGTAAGCAAAGCTGATCCAAAAGTAGAGCTACCGCCAGATCCAGTTGCAGATCCTGCGGCGGTTCCTGATCCAGATCCGCCGCCGCCTCCAGCGATCATTTTTACAACGATATACTTACACCCAGAAGGAGTAGTGTACGTGCCTGAACCAGAAGTCAATCTGGTGATTGTCTTAAAGGGTTTTAAAGCGCTTGAAATAGCCATATTACTCCAGATCCGTGCTCAAAGGCACTTCAAGATAAGTTTCAATTTTGTTAACGAAAGAAAGCAAACGAGCGTCAGTGATATATTTAATATCTTTAGCTTCTTCAGGAATCGCTTTAGCTTCAGCGATAGCATCTCTCAGAGAACCAGTTGCGCAAGCCGAGATCACTTCTGACATAGTTTTACGAACGTGATTAGTCATACCATCTTGAGTAATCCCCAACATGACGTTATCTGTGATGAAATCGTTCATTAAGTTATCACCAAAAGCTTTTGCGGCCTCAATGATACCTTTGACGTACCTTCTAGGAGCCTCAGCCTGATAAGCTACTTTAGCGGCTAGCTTATCTTCATCTACAGAAAGTCCCCAACCAAACACGGCTGGCATTTCTTGGTAAAGGCCATCTTGAGCTTCAATGGCTGGCTGGATTACTTCATCATTCTCGTCCAATATCTCATCTTGAGCCTCAATAGGCTCTCTCAGGGTAAGGATATAGGCAGCTTCCAATTCTTTCCATTCTACTTTGACGCAATTCTCATCTAAGCTTTCAGGCAATTCAAGATGGATAGCCTTAGGCTCAGCTTGGTCTTCTGGGCGATTGTTGGAGGTATCGTCCTTAAATGAAGATTCGTAAGAATTTAACTTCTCACCAATCTCTTCACCGTTTCTTTTAAAAATTAAAAATTTCATATTATTTCCTTACAATCTCGCGTTTGCAGTATAATGGAATCTTATATGGGAACTAACAGTCTGAGAAGCTCCTTGTGGCAGGAAACCAGTCTCACCAACATTAAACACACTGCCTGTCCTATTCGCGACAAAATCATTACCTAAATTATATTCAGCAAACAGATTCACTGTTCCGTTTTGAGTACTATATGTAAATACGGTAGGCACTACTCTCTTCCTTACGAGAAATCTGACACCAGACCTTACTTCGCTAGCGCTAGCAGCATTTGTTGTAACACTACCTGCTTGTATAACTGTACCGACAGCGGTGTCAATCGCCCACGTCTTTTCAAAATATCTTTGAAGTAATAGCAATTCATCGACGTAACTACCGTTAAACCAAGAATATTGATCCGGCTGTCTATTTAAAGATTCGTTGTCTTCCATTAAAACAACATCTGAAATAATGAAATTATTAGTAGCACTATCGCAAGCATTCGCCTGATTAGATGTAGAGATAAAATTACCGCTTTGCCAAGCATCGGGAGTAGTCTGTCTACTAGTACCACAAGCTAAGGCCCAACTCAGGATTAAGCCTATGCCATTGTCATATGACCATGTGCCAGAGGAGTCGTGTTGAAATCTAATATATTTACGTTCGTGCGTATTAGAAGCGTTAACCGTATATTCTTTAACTAAAGATCTATTCTGTGCGCTATTTCTAAAACTAACACCGAAAGTGCCAGTTTTAGTTGAATACACGTTAAAAGCTAAAACCATATTTTTGCTTTTAAAAGATCTAAGAATATTTCCTTCTATGAGATAACGAAAAAGACAAAAATCACCAGCAGCAATAGAAGCATCTGCAGTAGTACAGTCTACTAACATAGAATAAGTGCTATTCGAGAAAGAAGGTACGTTTGTGCTTCTGGAAACGGTATGTACCATTGTTCCACTGTTGCTGTACTGCCACATATCTGCGGTATAATCATTAGAAGCAACTGCAGCAAAACTTGTATTTTGTTGCCAAGTTTCAAAGCTGCCGTTTCCGAGATATTGTTGAGCCATTCTGTCACTATCTGCTCTGACCAAATTAATGGCTGAGCTGATAGAATCAACATTTGGAATAGTTTGTCTAGGTGCGCCGATCTTATAGATCTGGATGTTCAGACCGATAGGAATAGCTGCAGCCAAAGTAAGCTGACTGGAAGTGTTGTTTACTCCAGCGATCCAGACGTAATCGTTAGCCGCGCCTTCAGTGAGCAATTGGCCATCTACGTAGACCATGATCTGAGATTTCTGAGCCAAATCACAAACAAATTGAGTGAGAGTGATTACGGTCTGAGAAGCCGTAGAAACTTGAGCCTCATATCCATGAACCAACGGACCAAAATTCCTAGAATCGTGATCGGTAGGCTGTTTGATCTTGGTAAAAGCAGTTGCTTGTGTAATTGTTGACATATTTTATCCTATTAATATTGTTGACATATTTTATCCTATTAATTAAGTATTTCCGTCCACGGTCCAACCAGCAATAGGAGCAGATGCGAATATATAATTCCCTTCTCCGGTATTGAAAGTGCTTCCCACTACTGAGCTTAAAACTCCACCGCGAGATAAAGTGAAAGAACTTGTTGCGCCTTCGATCAGAATATTCATACGGTTGTCTGACAAACCGTTACTGTTCTGAAATGAACCAGCGTTACGGTATCCACTGTTGCTCGAAACAAGCGTAAAACCGTCTACAATTGGAAATGGAATTCTAGCAGTGATTGCCTGAACAGTGCCGTTAGTCCAAATCCCTCTTACGTATAGGGTATCTTGAATTCTTTTCCATTCAAATTGAACACCAGTAACAGTACCAAATCCAACTATAGCTGGAGTATATGAAGCCCAAGCCGTTTCTTTTCTTGTGTGAATTCCAACAATTTTAGCCATACTATAACCCCATCTCTTCTCTTGTTACTTCCATATTGAGAGCAATCTTGCGCTCAACAGCAGTCATTTCGTCCCATGATTTAGACAAAAGACCTAATTTAGTATCTGCAACAATTTGCTTAAAATCCTCAGCTGACAAGTAGTTTGACCCATCAATTTCGTCCCAATGATCTTGGATTGCTTGTCTATCTTCTTCAGAAGGTTCTTCAGAAAAATAAAGATCCAAAGCATTGGCCGCTTGGTTCCCAACGTAATTTGGATATTCAGCCCTTAAGTGAGCTTCTAAATCTTCCAAACAAACATTGAATTCTTTCCATTCTAGTTTAATACTGTACATATCTTGTCCTAATTATTGACTTCTATTTTCTTAGCAGTGATAACTCGTCCAGTTCCTGGCAAAGTTCCGGTTCCGGTAATTACTGCCCACATTGCTGTGATATTATGAAATCCCTTAGCCAGATATACTGGGAAGGTAAGAGATAACATAATATGCGCACCGGCAGTTGGAGACCATTGTTCAAACGCTGGAGCGACTTGAAGACCGTCTACAAATAAAGAGTGAACGATCTGACCGTTTATGGCACTGTGAGCAGCTCTAATATTGTACGTGACTTCTACCCATTCTCCATCGGAATAATAAGGAACACTCATATCAGACATAGGAACGAAAGTTGTAGCAGTTGAAGTTGGAGCGTTTGCTACACCTTTAGCAACAGATACTTTAGCGTTTACTTGCTCAATTACGTCTCTCTTATTCCAGTTCCTTAAATCGGCCAAAGAAGTAGATCCTACTGTGGCAATATTTTGGAATATTGCTGGCATATTAATGGAAGGAACATAGATTGGAGTAATAGCGTAAACACCAGTGAATCTGAAGAATCCACCGCCGCCTCCAATTCTTTCTACTCTCACAGTATGTCTAGCTAAAGACAATCCTGTGAAAGTTACCCTACTCCATACGCCTGATCCAGTGTAGAGACCGCCGCCTCCATTTGTAGCACCAGACACAGCGCCGGTAGCATTAAGTACGCCATCAATGTAGATGTTGAACCCAACACCATTATTTTCGCATTCAACTACGACGCCTGTTCCCCAGAAAGGAACTTCTGACGTTTGAGAGTTGTTAGCTAGTGGACTTGTATGGAAACCCCATCGACCGTGAGTAGTCGTAAGGGCTTGTACGGCCCAGTTTGCACCAATATATTGGAATTCTCTTACGCTTACTTTACCGATAACCCCTGACGCAATGCTGTCAGAGCTGTTTGTGTCATAAGTTGCGGCATGGTCAGCTGTCAAATAATATTGTCCAAGCTCTACTGCGTTGGCAGGAGTAACAGGTTTCTTAGGAGCGTAAACGATAAAGTTTACGATACCAAAAGTTTTAACAGCAGCGCTGGAGTTGGTTAATCTTACAGTATGTGTACCAAAAGGTAAACCAGATACGACTTTCGCCAAAGAAAGTCCAGATACAGTTCCAGAAGAAGTGATGTTACCGATAGACACACCATCTACTGTTACTGACACGGTTCTTGCTGAAGCATCGTTTACAATCAACAGATCAAGACCAGAGCCAACGAACGTGAAGGTGGCGAAGTTAGTAGTACCAGTTGCGATACAGAAAGCTTCTGGTAAAGTAGCTATAAGAGCTTGATCAATAATACCGGAACTAGAGTTTAAAGTAGTAACAGCATCGTCTAGAGTAAACCCTCTGGCGAGACCTGTGCCGTTTGCGGTACTGAAATCGTCAGCGCGATTCGCCCCGAATTCTCTAGGGTGATAAGCTCTGATCTGCTCTTCGTTAGTGTGGTCGGCAGATGTCAAGTTAGCTTGAGCTGCGTTGGTAGGAGTCAAAGCCTTAGCGATAGTATTATCATTCTTAATATATACAACTACGTTACCGCCGCGAGTACCTAGAACACCAGACTCGAAAGTAGAATTGTAAGCAGGGATAGCGATTGCAGATAAGCTATTCTCGTATTTACCTCTAATGGCCGTACCAGTAGCCACAGTGAGAGTGGTCGATTGGTTTATAAGCTCTACTCCGTAGACCCTTAATCCGTTAGAAGTAGATGCTCCAATTCTTATTTTGGCAGTATGGAGACCAAGAGTTAATCCGCCAATTACAGTAACTAACGTGTTTTTACCGTAACCTCTAGCGTCAAGAGCGGTTGAGTTAGCCACGTACAAGTTTGCACTTTCGGCACCGCCATCAATTGAAACTCTGAAATCGCCAGTACCGGAACCTTGATAAACCAAAAGGTTCAGAGCAGTACCGAACCAAACAACTTCCATGTAATCATCGACAGTCGTCGAGCTTGCGCTGAATCCTTGATCATTTGTGACCATGGACCAGTTACCGGCTAATCTGATTTGATTGAGCTTATCGTCAGAAATTCTAAATACCGATTGTCCGGCTAATCCGAACTCATCCATTACTCGGTAAATATTTTGAATCATCATTCTCTGAGTACCTAAGCTAACGCTTAAGTTGGCAGCAGGATTCGGGATCTTAGATCTGTTAGTGATGTCACTCCTGAATTGAGTAGCAGATGGAGTAGCAAGCACAGCAGTCAAGAATGAGGCAACAACTTGCGCATCGACAGCTTGATTAACAGAATCTTCTACCGCAGTGATACGGGTAGTATTGGAAGAATTGCTGTCAACTACAGTAACTGGAACTTTGAACATGAATTCAAGGCCAGTAGTAGAGTAGTCGGTATCCATTTCAATGACCATATCATTGATTTCAGTGAAATATGCCTGAGAAACGCTAGTGATACCAGTTTCAAAGCGAGGTACTTGTTGGCCGTTAACGAAAACTTCCAAAGCTGATCCAGCTGGATTACCAGCGTTCAGACCTCTTGGATAAGTAAAGTTAAATGTGAATCTGGATTTGCCAGATGCAACGCTATGGGTTACGTTTACGAAATCACTGTCTGCCAAGTTAGCAAAGGCAGTATTGTAAGTGGACCCGAAGGCGTCGGAAACTTGCTCATGCCAAAAAGCCTTGTAACTTAGAAGATTTACTTGGCCAGAACCAGAGGTTTTATTGGCGAAGAATCTGATACGGAATTGGGCACCAGGAACGGATACTGAAACAGATCCTGTAGTTCCGGTAAGGATGGTCTGACGAACCTGTTTATCAGTCCAGTTAGAGTTATCGGCAGTAACATGGTAAGCGATTACTGGAGCTGTACCCCAATCTGGAATTATGTCGGCTAAAGTAGTGCTATCTTCATAGTTAACCAAAACATTGGATACGTTATCGGTAATCTGAGAAGATACGGCTAGACCAGTTCCGTTGGCGTCAAAAGCGTTCAAGTCTTTTGTGTAAATGGCTTGAGATACGTTTGCAGCCGCAGCAGCTGGGTTAGTAGTGAAAGCAGAAGCGATAGTGAAACCAGTTCCGTTTGCGTTGATAGATCCCAAAACGGTGATCTCTCTAACTTCATTGCCAACAACTAAAACGTCACCGACTTTAACGGTAAACGTAGGAGCGGCAGAAAGAGACATCGCTGTTCCAGTACCAGTTACGGTCTTGGAAGCATCGTAAGAGAATCTGAACAATTCATTGGCCACATCATGAAGAGTTGGGTCAGTTTTGTTCGCAGCAGTATCGGTAGGAGTTTCAAGACCTGGAATATCAGCAAAAGAATCTTGGATCTCAGCACGATAACGAAGGTCGATAACCTCAGCGCCAGTACCGGAGCCAGAAGCTGACGATCCTCCACCTGAACCAGAGCCAAAACGGTAGATCTTGGCGTTTTCAATGATGTTAGTCGCAGAACCAGAAGTCTTATAGGCTGCTGGAGAAGCGTTAGTTGCCTGAAGGGTAACGTAACCGATTGGAAGACCGCCAGCAATGTACAGCGAACCTGGATTAACGGCAGCAATTAGAGCTGCTTCAGATCCGTATTCAGTTGAGAACAATACTTTGATCTTACCGGAGCCAACCAAGGTGAAGGCAGCAAATCGGAATTGAGACAGAGTTGCGGTGCCCCAAGTGATATCGAAATCAGCAGCGTTTGACAATGCCTGAGTTTGAAAATTGATGGTAGGGTTTACGAGGCCCGAGAAGATCTGTTTCTTAACTGGAGAAACAACTTCGTTCGCGCCGTCAGCGGTAGGAACCAAAGATGAGCTGAAATTCAAAATAGCATCTGGAGTTGCAGATGCTGCAATGCGTAGTGGGGAATCCACTTCCACATTGATTTTGTCAAGAATTGACTCTACAGTGGCACCAGCGGGGGCACCAAGCTTAAGAAGCGCAATTCTTTTTTTAATCTGCCGCGAATCTAGCATCGTTGCCATATTATTTCACCAATTCCCAAAGGAAACCTTTATGTTGTTTGCGAATACCTCTAAGACATTTATAGACAGAAATCCTGTCAAAACCCTCAGATTCTACCAGACTTACGTAACTAAAAAATTTACGCTCTCCAGTTTTAATATTTATAGCTACTACTTTTTTAGAGTTAGATTTAGCCTTACCCTTATTAGCAGCTCTAATATTGTCTTTTTGAGACTGAGGCATTACGTAACCTTTATGGGCTTCAGAAAGAACTTTACGATTTTCATCGCTCAATTTATATCCCTTAAATCCATCTCCACCTACAGTAAGATTGTATCCAGTCGGAGCCATAGTTTGAAGCTTTTTGATCATTTCGATTTCCATCTGCTTGGCTTGATCATATGTATCGCAAATAGTTACGACTTCCCATTTCATTTCTTGACCATACTTATTCAATGCGTTATGGAAAGCAATTTTACTGCCTTTCCTAGCTTTTGAATAGTGTTCTGATTTACGAACATCAAGAGTCGCCGTAGTAATACCTACGTACTGCTTACCATTCGGCGCAGTAACTAGATAAACTTTTGGAAAATCAATTCGTTTCGACATATATCCCTTATATCACAGCTTATTATGGCGCTCGTTGGATAACAAAATCTATGGTGTCTCCAACAACAAGCTCAAACGTAAATTGAACCTGTGTCCGCGTGGGTCCAGCCCCAACGTATGCGTAGTCTGCTACGGTTTCTAAACGATCACCATTCAAATAAATCTGAAGTTCAAGGCCAGAATAGGTCCCGCTATCTGGCAATGTAACATTGGTTCCGGCGTTTACCGGACCAGTCATTTCATTACTATCTGCTGGAGCGCCTGAAACAATCGTAAGACGTTCGTCATAGATCCCAACGGAGCTTGATTCATCAAAACTCCTCGGCACTCCATTCGTTAATCTTAAAAACCTACCCATTACATTCCTATATCAGATGTTAATTGATTCCCATAACTTGAATTTGAATATCAATATTATTTGCATCAATTACCATTCCAACTCTAACAACTGCTTCACTAACTCCAGTAGGAGCCGTTTCGCTTACTGCGCCAGCTGCACCTAAGAATAATGGAGCACCTACGGTAAAACCGTGAGAAGGTACGTTAATAGTTCCATGTTTCACAACAGTCATCGGATCTGCTGCGGCCAACAATGAAGCTGGGCGAGTAAGACCAATTACATAAAAATTATCCGCAGCAGATGCGTCAATTGCCGCTTTATACATGCGACCTGCGACGAAACCTACATCTGCCGCTTTAGCGTATCGAACCGCGAACAATGTAGTCGCCGCGAATGCCTCACCGGCAACTTTTGCTTCCTGGATCTTAGGAGCGTGCTGTACAGCTGCTGCTGAACCTGCTCCACCGGCAATCGTGCTTTGGTCAAATGCTGCTGCAGCGATACGGAAGTTGTTTGATCCGTCATTTTCAATGCCAGTACCAGAAAGTGCAGTTGCGTCAACTGCAATATCGTTCGCATTAACAGTGATACCGTCGCCGGAGCCAACCGCGAGTGGCGAACCTGCTCCACCAGTTAAACCCGCACCAGCAACAGAAGCTGCAAGGTGAGACTCAGTGATACCAGCCGCTTTAACGCGCAATGCGTTAGTATTTATCTCGATAGACGAGTTATCGGTTTGAACCGCAAGACCTGAAGCGCCTGAAAGGATTGCTCCTGCGGCATCAAGTTTAGCGGCAAGTTCGTTAGAACCAGTAATGCGCAATGAAGGGTTTGAAGCTTCAAGTTTTACACGCAACTGACCAGCGGCATTGCCAGGATTAGAAGATTCTAAACCTGAAGTAGTCGCCAAGTCAACAGCTATTGAATTACCAGTGACGGTAATCATGTCGCCGCCAGCAAGACCTTTATCAGAGAACTGTGTCCAGTTGATTGCGTCAGTACCAATAACTACGTTGCCATCCCAAAGAATTGTCCATCCAGAACCAGCTTGAGCAGTACCAGCTTCAACAAATGTGAAATTTCCACCAGATACTTCCTGCGCAGGAGATCCATCTTGATCTGTAGCACGAGTTAAAATAAATGGAGTACCTGCGCTACCTACGTCAGTAACAGTGTAAATACCATTCTGAAGAGCAGCGGCTTGGTTTTTAACCAAAAATCTATTACCGACGATAAGTGTAATACCATCTTGAGCAGCAAGTGCTCCGTTTGCATCTGCAGTTAACGTAGCTCCAACACCGCTTGCACCATTATTATAAGTAACAGCAGGAAGAGCAGCGGTAGTAGCTGCGCGAACGGACGCTTTAGGATCTAAACCGGCAGATACCGCGTCTAATTGAGCTTTAGTTACATAATCTTGGGCTGAAGTACCATCGGCGGCATTTGTGATTTTAAATCCACCAAGAGATTGGTTAGCTGCCCAAGCATTTGCACCAGAAGCGAGTATAGCCTGTTCATAACGAACTGAGTCACCTGCACCAGAACCAGCTGATAAGCCAGTAAGTTTGAACCCGCCCATAGGCTGATTCGCAGTGAACGCTACAGAACCATCACGCTGAATTGCGGTAGCAATTAGACCAAGGTTAACGTCAGCATTCGGCATCGTAATTGTACGAACCGTAGAAGCTGAAATTCCTGAAGCTTGAAAAGCGATTTTCTTAGAAGGAGTTGCGTTATCATAGATTTCAAAAGCAGCATCTGAAAATGAAGTTCCACCGGCAGAAAGTAAAGCTGCGTCAATCCCAGCTAAAGCACCTTTTACGGTGGCGGCTGTTGGAGTAAAGTTAGAATAAGTACCGTCATCACCAATTAAGTCAGAGCCTGAGCTTGCTGAAGATGAGCCTAGTTCAGTTTCTGTAAAGTAACGACCATCATGGGTATGTGCGTTCGTGCCGGTAGAGAAATCCGAGCCGTTTTGAAGTGCTATTAAGTTTGTAAGGATTGTTTTGGTAAGCTCTACAGGAGTTGTAGTTCCAACTTTCAAAGAACCAACCAACAATGCGTTCTGCTGTAAGTCTACGTTTCTTTGTACTGCGTTTACCAAACGACTTAAAATGTTGATGTCAGCCATAATGCCTTCCTATGCTACCGTTATATTTGTTCTATATTATAAAGATTATGATTTCTTGTTACTTTTAGATTTTTTCTTTACTTTGTAAGCTATCTGCACTTCAATACCGTAAGTATTTAAAATTGCGTTAGCTTCTTTTCCTGCCGTTTCTAGTATTTTCGATAACTTATCCGATAATACCTTAGAAATTTTCTCTTCCTGTTCTGGAGTAACAGTACTTAAATCTACACTTCTTTCTCTATTAATCATTTTTTATCCTAGTTGCCCTACTAGCGTGATTTCCAATACCAAATCCTTTTGGAGTGGGTTATTTTCATTTCTTGCTACAGTTGCGATTCTGACTACGAAATCACCAGCTACAAATCCGCTAATACCTACCTCTGGCTTTATATTAGTTAAAAAACCATCTTTGCCAAGATAGATAGCATCACCAAAAATAGCTGAAATTGTTACGTTTTCTATCCTTCCGTGAGTAATTACAGGACCTATATTGGTAGGTAAGATAGAAGATGAGGTAACACCTATAAGAGCCAATACTTCGCTTTCTATAGATACATCAATAAAATCTATATACCCTGTAGGAGTTTTCCTAACTGGAGTAGCTTTAAGAATAGTAACGCCAGCGCCATTCTGGAACTTGCTTTCTAATCCACTTGCCTTTAATGCACTATATGGTCTATAACTCATATTTACCTTATAAAATATACCAAGAACCAGCAGAAGCTATGATGGTAACAACTTCATATTGAATAGTTACGTCCAAGGGAGCTGCATCGATATCTACCCCGTCAAGAGTCTGAGATGAGATGGATTTTATAAACATACTATTTAAAGCTGAAATCTTTTTTAGATTGTATATCTTACCATCTACCGAACTAGCGTCAGGTAAGGTAAGGATGATACTTCCAGAAGCTGTATCAGCTAGAATTACATCGTCACTTGAATTTAACGTATAATTAGATATTTTTGTAGCTGTTGAACTATTAGCCACCCCAGAACTTGATGAAATTACAATATCATTTGCATTTTCTGTAATAGTTACATTTGAACCGGCGGTAAGTCTTCTGAATTGAAATTGAGAACCTGCAAGTTGTTTAAATACATTTGCGTCAGAAACAGTACCTAGGTTTGCACCTGTATAAGTTCCGCCTCCACCACCACCGGCTGCGCCTTCGCCTTCAATTTTAAAGACAAGGATATCGTCTAATTCCAATATAATCAATGTCGTTATTTGATAGCTATCACTAGCCGGAGCACCAACTTCAGTATAATCAAAACCAACAAATAATCTTACACCATTTAAATAAACAGCTAAAGTACCTGAGCCTACAACATAAGTCTGCTGAACATCACTATTTCTTGAATTCAGAGGAACTGAAAAAGTAGTACTGGCAGGAATTGGACCAGTAAGTTCATTATCATTAGCTGGAGCGCCAGCTACAATATCAATTTTCTCTTCGTAACCTTCTAAGCTAATAGAATCTACGAAATCACCTAGAGCTTCATCTAAACGCTTGATAGATTTTGTAAGATTTTCATCATCTATAATATAATTATTAGTAGCGCCAGCACCTTGAGTGTTAGTAACAATGGATAACCCACCAACATCAACGTTAGAGGCATCTGTACAATCACCTGCTGTAGCTAAAGTTACTGTTACAGTACCGTCTAAATTATCTACTGCATTAAAATCACCAATAGAGTTTATAACAACTGTAGCCGCAGCAGCTACTACCGTATTAGGTTGACCTGTAGTTACTGCAATAGCGTGAGCAAATTTACCGGGAACTAGTGGATTACCTCCAGCTCCGTCTTTATCAATCCAAAAATAATGTTCGTTAGCATCTCCAGAAGAGTTAGCTAGGAAGTATTCGCCAGAAGTCGTAGAGTTTGCTGCTGGAAAAGTAATGGTGAATTGCTCAAATACAGCAGGAACTACAGCGCCAGTGTAGTCTGGAGTTGAAACATGTTCTGCTGGAGAACCGATATATTCTAATACGTCCTGAGCTGTATTGTCTGAAATTTCTCTACGCTCACCTTGCTCTAATTCTCCGAATCCAGAACCACGAACATATACACGAGCTAATGAGCCGCCGTTATCCTGACGCAACAAAAGCCAATAAGTATCTTCATCAAATGGAACGTTCTGTCTAGATACAACCTTAACATGTCTGTCTGTTGAAGGAGCTGCATCAGTTAGGTATTTACCCCAAGCATATTGAGCCGCTGAGCCGCCTACGCCTGTAGATGTCTCAAGAAATGGTGTAGAAAGAGTTACTTGAGAAGCTGAATCTACCGATAAGATTTTATAGTATTTAGTATCTAGTTGAGAAGCTTGCTTTACAAAATCCCCGGCAACTACATCATTTGTCCAAGATACGGCTCCGACTGAACTTACAGTACTAGAACCATTAGTGAATATTAAAAGAGGAGTAATTGATTGACCACGAACTAATTTAATGTATGCAGCTTGGTCATCAGAAAGAACAATGTGCGATGTAGCTGGGTTGGCAAGAACGGTATACGTAAGCCTAGAGCCTACGAAATTGAAATTAATATCATCTGACCAGTTTACTTTACCGGCAATAGTCTCACTATGAGAAATATCACCAATACCAGTCATCATCATGTTTGCAATATCTTGCTTGGTTTTAACTAACGAACCAGCAACGTTTTCCGAGTACCAATAAGTAGTACCTTTAATTTCTTTAATCGCAGACATTACTGCGTCTTTCCACTCTTTCTCGGTACGGATTTGTTTATCTCCACCAATAAAAGGAGAAGATGCACTGGAAGTTGTTTTAAAGTTATTTTCTTCTCGCCCATCATCCCAAGGATAAACATAAGATGGGTCTGGAGTAGATGAACCAGCAGTACCTAATCTGAAGAACATAGGTCTACGGTCTTCAACTGATAATACGTTATTAGCCGCATCAGTTTCAACAATAGCTAAAGGAAGTACGTTTGACGTAAATACAGAAGACGATATTACAAATTTATAACTAAGTGTTTGGGCTAAAGGTACAGTCTTTGTAAATTCCACATCGATAGTCGGGTTCCAGAAATATACCTGAGCGGTTGTAGAATCATCTACAGCTCTTATAAATTCAATCCCTACATAATTTAAAGCTCCGGGTGTGAACGAGCCTTCTACTTTTTCATTAGTTGTTGAGCTTAATGTTTGATTAGGTTCTGAAGCGTCAGTAACAAAGAAAGTACCGGACTCAGAAGATTGAGTATGTAGGATGGCTGAATCAGCCGCAAGTACTTGTAAACTGGTAGAAGAAGAGCCGATGGCTCCTGTTATGTTAATTTCAAAGCCACGAATAAAGAAAGAATCGTTTGCACCAGTCAGGAGACCTTTAGCTATGTCATCGAAATCATTACGAATTGCAGATTCAATAGAGCGAAGATGTGGTGTATCGACCCTCTGCTGATTTAAGAAATTTTGTGAGCGCTTAATAGCCATATTTTATACCCTGATATTTTATTATACCATAAATGTGTGGATTTTTAGGAAGGGGTGAATGAGAGCGTATACTATAAAGATTAATATTTTTGTTGTAAATACTTATGATTATGGTATTATATATGGAATAGGAGATTTTATGAACAATTCAAAGAAGTTACAAGACGATGCAGCTAAACATAGAGGGTTTGTTTCAAGCGCAGAACAGGCTTGGCTTGAGGAGTCTGATTACGAACGCCTTCAAAGTATTATAAACACTACATCTAAGCAAATTGCTGAAAATATGATTAAGGCTTTTAATACTTTCGACATAGGTAGAAGCTGCCCACACAAAGAAACCGTTAAAAAATACGTACTTACAAGCCATTACTACGTCTGTAAAGCTTGTGGGGAGGAAGTATGAAAGTAAGCGCTTTACGTAAGTTACTGGATTTACTAGGTAATGAAGATGCTGAGGTTTATATTGATAACCTAGAGGTTGAGTATTTTGACGCTTGGCAAAGCTCGGTAAGTGAAGTTAGTTTTGGTCAAAGAAAATACGTTCATCCTAAATATTTAAAAGTAGCCGGTAGACCTTGCCAAGAAACAAAAGGAAGTAGAGAGGCTTTGGTACTATATGTCAAATCAAAAGAAAATTGATGAAGAAGAACTTCTTAGACAGTTTGAAGAAATGCTTGGAGAAGGCGGAGTCGATTTCTCCGACGACGAGGAAGAAGATTTTGGCTTCTACTATCCTCCTTCTAATACCGGGGTCCATCCCTATCGCTCTTTTGATATTGACGATGAGGAACCGCCGCCAGTCCCAAAAGAAACTAAAAGAATCAATAGATTCTGTAGACACCCAAATAAAATAAAGAAGTGGTTAATAACTAGTTTTTATTACTATTGCCCTGACTGTAAGAATGAGGTTGAATGAAAAATAATACCTATTATATATACAGATGGGTTAGATTGGATAAAAACACTCCTTTTTATATAGGAAAGGGAACTGGTAAAAGAGCTTTTAGAGTTAAAGGAAAGAGAAATCAATATTTTACAAATATAGTAAATAAAATCAATTGTAAGTGTCAGATACTTATTGATAATTTAACAGAAGAAGAAGCTTTTCAAAAAGAAAAGCAATTAATTAAATTATATAAAACTTACGGTTATTGTGAGGCTAACCTAACTCTTGGTGGTGAGGGAGCTAGTGGATTAAAACACTCCCCAGAGACAATATCTAAAAGAGTTGCAAGTATGAGGAGGGTTGGTAGAAAACCTACTTCCCAAGAAGCTCGTTTAAATCATTCTAAATGGCAAATAGGTAGAAAGTTATCCGATACACATAGAGCTAATATGAGTAAGGCTGGTATAGGTAGAAAAGTTTCCTTAGAAACTAGATTAAAGAGGTCGAAAAAAGTTTGCATAAAAAATATTTTTACGCATGAGATTGTTTTATTTAATTCAGTGAGTGAGTTTAAAGAAAAAACCGGCATTAGTAGAGATATATACCAAAGACTCGTATCTAATAAAATCAAAACACCAAAAAATAAAGAGCTTAAGGAGTTTTTAAATCAATGGGTAATAATATAAAGTTATTAGAAAATGACGAATGGGTTTTATTGGAACAATGTTCTATTAACGATAGAACTATTTTATGCTATTATAATTCAGATATTAGACAATCTGGAATTATAATATTTAATCTTACAGAGCAGCCCAATACCCTAAGTAAAAAATCAGTATATTCAACGTGGGGTTACGTTACTTACTGTGTATTTAAACTAAACACTCTAAGTGAGGCGGCTGAAGTATATGGGCTGTATCTACAGGATATGGAAAAAGATAATTTCTGGTGGGAAAAATTAGGCTAAGTCGATTGCACTGTAAGGAATAATCCCTCTAAAACTAAAGTTCACTTTAACTGTACCTTTAGCTCCAACGTTTGTGCTTTCACTAGTAACTACTATTTGTGGGCAAAAGAATAAATCTTTATCTGTCTTTCTATCTTTAAGTCTTAATGAGATGTAAGGTTGGTAAAGTATCTGAGTAATTCTAGGTGTAATATCATTACCTTGTAAACCACCACTTGCGTTAACATAGACTCCAGATAAAGAGCCTTGAACCGTTACACGACCGGGTGATATTTCTTGCGGAAACGCTGAATCAATCCCAAAGATAGATTCCTGACCATAATCAATAGTGTAATTTATAGACTGACATTCTTTCCAAAGCTTACCGTTAATGTAAACTTTTACTTGAGCGCCTGATAATATCAAAGTCTGAGCCATCGTTTACTCCGGGTCTGAACCAAAAATGTAATATTTTTCACTGTTGATAGTTCCGGCTTTTCCTAATCCGATATCGCCCGGATAGAGAACTGTAATTACAAGCCTAATACCTGTAGCTGCAACTAATTTAATCAAATCCTCAGCGTAGATTCTTCCTGATACAACATCGGTTAAATAAAAAGCATAATCTAAGCCATTTGACTTAACATCATAAACATAATTTTGAGCAATTAGACTGATATTAGTTCCAGAAGCATGTGTATTTTTAAATTTATATGAAGGGTTTATCATTAATGTATTAGATGAAGGTCTAGCGATATAAGGAACTGGACCCTCTTCTTTTTCAGTACCAAAAGCAAACACTAGGTTGCCGGATGCATCTGGAATATTAGAAGAATCATCAACTTCAATTACAAGATTTGAATTAGAATCCACTGTCTGAGTAGTTCCACATTCCTCTCCACCGATTATGAATGGCTTAGAGTTCTCGAACATATAAGGACCTAATTGAGTTCCAGAAGGACCATTATCGTGTATATGAGCCGAACCTCTAAGGTCTCTTCTAACAACTTTAGTAGTGGCTGGAATAAAAACTTCTAAAAGTCTAGCTTCTGTCTGGTATGCTGCTGCGTATGTTGTTTTTGATGATAAAGTAGCTCTAGCTGGATTAAAAAATAAAATAGCTTCGGTATTACCTTGAACTACAACTTCTGCAATTCCGTTTGGATTTAAGAATTCTACATAAGCATCACCTACTACTCCGCCCTGTACTTTAGATACAGTAAAAGTACCACGGTTAACCAAACTAAAAGCCGTACCGTAAATGTTTACATAATCATCTTTTCTAGCTTTACCGATGGATGGGTTAGGTCCACCCGTCCAAGTAGCTCTTATAACCCCACCTGATTGCTGAGTTAAGGTCCATTGAGTTGTAGCTAATCCCGTAGTGGGTCTAATACTATCGAATTTGAGTTTATTCTGAGCCTTACCACCAACTACTTTTACTGTAGAGGCTGGACCAACTGTATTAGAAATTAACGTTACATAACCGCCAATACCACCGTCTTTTGCAAACGCAGCTCCTGTCTTACCTAATCTTCTTAGCTCTTTAGTAATAGCATCTGCAACTTCTTGAGCTGTGGCTGTGCTGATATTTGAGAATTGAGAAGATGAGAAAACAACTTCTACGATTTCTGCATCATCAAATTGAATTTGTAAAGTGTCGCCATCTTCCAGCGCATAAGTCTCAAATTCTGAAGAGTGAGAGGTAGCTCTGGTGAATTCTTCACCATACATAATTTCAAGAATAGATAAAACTAAATCCCTGATTTGCTTTCTAGTGGAAATTTCAATCCCTATTTGTCTGAAAATGTCATCAGAAAGACCTACGTTTTCCGGTCTAGTTAATCCACGACCAGCTAGTAGGGTATCTAGATAACGACCAGTAGCTGATACAATATAGATATTATCATTAACAGCTTCGACGTTTTGGATGAGGTGAGTAGCACCCTGAGAAAGAGCTTCAAGTACGGCGTCAGTATTTGGTCCACGTATAGCGGGATTCAAATACTGCCTTAATCTTTGTTTTTCTTTTTCTTGTCTAGTTGCCATATTATTCCGTCTTAGCTACAATAATGTCGTTTACGATATCGATAATTAAGGCTTTCTCCGTAGCTGCTACAGCGATAATGTCATTTGCCGCATCGTAAGCTGGAGAGCTAATAGCTACTGCACTTACACCCGGAATTGAGTTTACTGTAGAAACAATATCACTGATAGCGATTGGCTCTCCAATTCCTGTAGAGTTGATTAAAGCAGCTACGTTATTCCTAACTTGTTCAACAACTCTTGTAAATGGAATACCAGTTCTGATTCTTACGTTAATAGAAACTTTAATTCTCTTAAACAGAGGCGGTTTAATAAAGATTTCAGCACCAGCAGCGGCTACGCCCGGATAAGTAATATTATCCCTTGGGTCTCCGTAAACAACTTTATTAGCTTGAGCGATTAATCCTGTATCATATCTGTATGAATCTAATCCTCTGCGATTTATCTCAGAAAAGCCAAGCTTACCCAGACCGGAAATAGTTGAAACAGCGACATCATTTACTTTAGAAGATTGATTATTACTATCAAAAATCATTAAGTATCTATTACTATTAGCCGGGTCTACAATCAAGTTATGTATTTTCTTGTAGCCTACATAAGCCTTTTCTTCTTCAACGTATATCTGAGTAAAATTAGAAGTCAAAGCTACGCTATTTTGGATAGCTAATAATTCATCTATTACAACTCTACTTTCATCTAAAACTTCAACGATAGTATACGTTCCTTTATTAGCTGAAGTAAGTACGTTTCCTGATATTACCAGACTATCACCAGCGTTTGTATTTTCGTATGGGCTAATAACCATAGAAGGATTGTGCGCTTTAAATACATTTCCTCCTACTCCTGTTACAGATATACCAGCTTCAGAGGTAGCGACTGAATTAGCACATTCTACAAAGGCTAAAGAGCCTTGCTGTGTAATAACTATTTCACAAGCCTCTACGTCGATATTTTGAGCATCTACACATGGTCCATAATTATCAAATTCTACAGTTACAGTATCTCCTAGAACAGTAGCTGTTACTCCAGATAAAGCATTTAAAGCTGACTGAATAATGAGAGCCATAGCTGAAGAGGTTTCAGAACCTGTAAAATCGAATTGAACACTAGTTCTAGCTATAGGAGTAGGGTCTACTGATGTATTATTTAAATCAAACCATCCGTAATAAGCAGTACCAAGATTTGGTAGGTCAAAATGAATTCTCTCCCCACCTTGGATATCCGCCGCTGCCGGTGCGACAATTGTGAAGGATTCTTTCATTGCTTTATTTGATTTAGTAACCATGAAAGAGCCTTGATTCAATGAATTGAAGGCTGTACCAATAGTTAATATATCACCAAGCTTAGCATTTTGTAATGTAGGTTGAGTACCAGTTCCATTCCAAGTAATTCTCATATTGCCAGGAACTGTTACATCGAATTGGGTAGTAGCGTCAAATCCTAGAGACCTTAAATTTTCTGATACTACAACTCTTTCTTCAACAGCAACTTCATTATCTATATAGAAACTATTAGCAAACTGCTTAATAATTCTAAATTTACCTTGATTTAAACTAGTGAAAGGACTTCCGATTTGGACGGTATCTCCTTCTTGCAGATTAGTAATTACGCTAATATTAGCCGATAGTACTGGAGCGGCGGCGGCATCAACTCCCGCTGAATTGTCCACTACTATAGTTTTCTTATCTTCGGAAGTTCCAACAACATTAAAAGTACCATTGTTAGATACATCAGCCAAGGTAGATACGGTGAATTTATCTCCTACCTGAACTTCTGAGAAATTCCTAGAACCTGAAGTCGATGTATAAGACGTTAACCCTAAAGAACCATCAAAATCAACGGAAATATTTCCATTGCTGGTATTAATCTGTACATTTTTTGTAAAAAGAGGGTTTGAGCCTGTCTGACCATCCCAAGAAATACATACTAATTTACCATGTTTTTCTACATGGAAAGCACGACCGATATCTCTTACGGCGTTTCTAGGTTGACCGAAAAGCCTATCATGATTATCCTTGTTTCCGATTTCCAGTACTGTTTTTCCTGATACAATAGTATTGGGATGTACGGTAACGTTTGACGTAAAGCTGACTCCAGATTCTTTCTTTTGTACGCTTTCGGCAGATACCTTAACTAGCTGACCTGTCTGGAATCCAGAAGAAGCCGAACGTAGAATAGATACTTTCATTAATTCAGTTCCAAGCATAGGTATAGCTTGATTGATTACTTTAGCGATTGCATTATTTGCAGTACCGCCTGTAATCTGAATAGCTCCACCAGAACCTAGAACGTTTGTAGATATTTGTAGTTTTCCATTTCTATAAGAAGTACTGATATCAGAAAGAGTAGTAGCTCCAGAAACAGCTAAGGTAGAGATTAGGTCATCAATTTGCTTTGATGTTGTAGGGATGAATCTTACCTCTTCACCGTTGTTAAAAGAATACGCATTTGCAGTATTGGTACTGAAACTAGCTAATTGCAATGTATTCTTAAATCCAAATTGAGGAACTGGTGAAGCCGCTGCCAATGAGGAGAATTCTAGGTAATTAATACCATCTACTAAAGAAATACTTTCTTGACCTGAGGCAAAGTTATTATCTTCATAAGTTGAAGATAGGATAACTCCAGCTCCAGACAATCCAGCATCATTCAATAGAGTAGCTGTAATAAAGTCAGCAAGGTTAGCTGTAACATAAGTTACAATTTCCTGAGCTGTAGTTGCGCTATTTTGATACAGAAGAACAGTAGTTAGTGTCAAGTTAGCTATGTTGTTTTCAGCAACAGCTACTCCGCTTGGTCTACGTACCGTAAAAGATGTTGAGGTAGCGCTAGATACTTTAAAAGTACCTTGGTTTCCAGCAGAGAACTCTCCGTTAGAATTAATCGTTACGTAGTTTCCTGCTGTTAGAGATGTCATGGTTGGGTTTGAACCAGTTCCATTCCAAGTGTAACTAACTTCATCTACGCCAGCTACAGGAGTATTGGGTGTAATAGTAACGCCCCACTCGGTAGTTCCATCAATTTGATTTGTAACTGGAGCGCCTGATTTAAGAGCGATAGAGATATCTACTTCATTTCCTACAACAATAGTATGGGAGACAGGAAGATTTGCCGCAGTAGGATAAGAATATCCTATATTGAATTTTTCTCCAGAAGCTCCCCATAAAGAAGACCTGAATAAAATAGCGTCTTCATTGGCTCCTGTGTTAGGGTCTATGACATTTTTAGCTTTCATTAAAGCTTTGTAATTGGAAAAATCGTAAGTAGACCCAAAATATGTCTCAAATTCAGAAGTAACGCCTGAATCAACATCGTAAGCTCTAAAATCATTAGAGTTTATAGGCATAGTAGCGTTAGTTATAGCTCTACGGTAAAGAGGGATAGAAAAAGTTTTACTAGTAGGGTCTTCATCTAAGACTAAAGTAAGCCCATCACTTGCACCAAAATTAAATGTACTAGCTACGTAATATCTGTCCGATTGTCTAAGTCTTTTTACGAACTGACTAGGTTTGATATTAACAGTCAACGCTGCAAGAGATTGAATTTGAGCAAACTCACCGTCTGCTTGAGCGTCTTCTACTTGCACTCCAGACGTTAGGTACGGATGTATAAATCCGATAAGCTCGTTAGAGGAGATTGATTGCAAAGCCAAATCTAAGGCTGAAGCAAAATCTGCGATGGATGTGTCTGGTGGGTCTGATTGTTTATTGTTAGTAATTGAACTATGTACAAATAAAGGGAAGTCTCCGTCAGCATTAGCACTTTCATAAAATGCAAAATGCGAATCTATAGATGTTCCTAAATCACCTTCAGTAAAATTTAAGTTTTTTCCTGAGTCATTAAATGTTACAATCAATACTGAGCCGTAAAGGTCTGCGCTCTTACTTGTAATTAGTATGATTTCATCATCTAAAGTAGACGCCGTTACTCCAACCAAACTATCTTGGATTGAGTTTGAGATTGCATTAATGTTGTAAGTACCTGCTGTAAACTTAATTTTTTGAGGAGGTTGGGAAGTTCTTAAAAACACTATCCCTTCTGAAAAAGATACTAGCACTTGAGGTACTGCTGCTGCAAATTCAATAGGAGTTACTTTCAAATCAAAAGTAGAGTTTGTTTTAGCGTTAACCCTTCCTTCTATTCTATTATTAGCATTAAGCTCATTAGACCATACGATAACGTAATCACCAACTTCAACGTTTGTGAAAGCTGTAACTACGTTAGATGTAAATCTGACTACGTTAGTAGCTGGCTTAGATACTGAGATTAGGGTATTAGAAACAGCTCCAGTAGTAATAATTTCAGCAGCTTGGTTATCTATTAAAAACCACAAATACGCATCAGTAGCAAAGCTAACAGTTCCGCCAAGAATTTTATCACTAGATACGCTGGCGTTACTAAACTCTGTTCCAGCCGTTAAATTATCTCCGGCTACTAACGGCGTTGATAGTTTAAATTGAGCGGTATTTCTCGATAAAGTAAAGTCGGATTCAGCTCCAGAAGCAGACAACCCGATAGTTGTAGTAAATACGCCTTTAGTAACAAGAGTAGAGGAAATATCAATTTGCAAAGAAGCTCTAGAGCTTACGCCAAGATTCGATGTTAAAACAATTCTACTTCCGTTAATTGAAGCTGTTACGCCTGTAACTTTAGAATTTATTACATTAATCCAAGATTGTAAGCTATTTGATTTAGATATGGAAGGGTAAGTTCCCTCCGAAATAAAATCAGAATTTGTGAAAGAATAAGTGATTGCGTCTGTTCCATCTACTGAAATGATTAAAGTGTCGCCAGTTGAAATAGCATTTGACCACTCGGATTGAGTAGCTGATTCTAATAGAGCTTTTTTACCGTTTCTACTTAAAGGAATTCTATTTTTATATAATCTTAATGTTTGGACTTCGCTTGAAGTCAAACCCATTGAAGTTCCAGCATTACCACCAGTGGTAGTATCTGTAACTTCAAGATACTCATCATCTTCTGATTTAGCTTCAAGAGTAACTCTTTTTCCGGTATTTGAAGTTCTAGCTACAAAAGTTAAATCAGGATTAGCGTTAATTGAAGCCGCAACTTCGTATGCCGTAGCAAATCCATTGGAGCGGAAATCACCTTCAGAGAATGTATGTTCGCTCAGCACACTCCCTACCAAGATAGCTAATCTATCGTTCGGTTGGATGCTGAATGGAGAATCAATTGAAGATTCTAAATAAGCTTTAGTTACTGATGTTTGTGTTCCGCCGGTAGCTAATTGAAAGCGCTCTTCTCCGCCAATCGCAGAATCTACGATGTATTCTAATCCTACGCCTTTATTTTTTTGCTCATAGCCTTCGCCATTATCAATATAAAGAATTGCAGAGTCAGTATCGGAAAAGATTTCGTTAGATGCTACACGAGCATTTTCATCAGTTGCTTGGATACCTAATGTAGAGTTCTTAATTGCTAAAGCAGTTCCTAAGCCTTTAGAAATCCTAGCTCTTTTAATTTTAGCTCTGATTTCTTCGTCAGTTTCTGCGTTACGACCTGTTGATAAAGGTTGGTCGTTAAATACTGTAGCTCCAGTAAAAGGAAGGGAGCCGAAAGATTTGATTGAGTTACGTGGAACGTTACTATCAGTACCCGGAGATTCAGCAGCAATAGCCACTCCAGTAATTTGATTTTCACCATCTAAAATGATAGCGCTTGAGGTTGTTTTAAAATTTACATCAGGTGCTCCACCAGCGGTTGGAGACTTAACGATAGTTCCAGCGGGGATATTACGTACTCCACCTTGAGCTAGTATTATACTTTCCGATATGTTATGAAATTTAGTTGTAGCTACTGTTAGGTTAATTTCCCAGTATCCACCGACTTGAGTAATTGATGTATAGGCTAATGGACCTTCAGAATTTGGAGTTCCACGACCAATATAAATAGAACCAGTAGGAGAAAATAGAGATGCATCAGAAGCTTTAATTACAGTAGAACCTACGTTAGGAGCTGTAGCTCCTGCATATACTTTAGTTGAAATCTTCTCAAAACTAGAATCTTTAATGACTACTTTACCAGTAGCAACACGAGCTGGTTCTAATTTAATATTTTCAGCGGAAGCGATTTTCTTAAGGGCTTCGCCAGTTGCTCTATCTACGTCATTATCTCTAAGAATTGAGAAAGCGTCACCTTGAGCACGAAAAACGGCTTGAGCCATTGTTTCAAAGAAAGAAGAAACAGCCGAACCTACCGTTAAATCATTTATTCCGATTTTAGCCATGTAAGATGCTGTTATCTCACCGAGAATTTGCTCATACGATTTTGGATTTGGAGTTTGACTCATATTTATATTCCTATATCTTATTATACCACATTAAACATCAAAGCTAATAGGTATCACGCCTGAATTATTAGCTAATATTACTGCCATATCAATCGACATTGTTGGACCGTTAATAGATATCTTAAGTCTTTCAATACCTGAAAACCTAGAATCTGAAATAACTAAGTTGGTTAATTCCTGAGCAATAGCTCCGCTTTCTACATCTGCTAAAGAAATACCGGGATTAATACCTATTCCAAAATCAGGATGTCTCATAAGACTTCCCTTTTTTGTTCTAATTTTGATTTTAAGAGCTTGAACTAAGTTATTAAGTCCGTTAGCAATCCTGAAATCACCTACTCCATTAATAGCAATATCGCCGTCATCTGTAAGTAACCAGTCAATTCTTGAAATCTTAGTTAACCTATCGTTATCAAATGCTGGAGGTAAAACAATTCTATCATCGGCATCTGAAGGAAGACTAGAAGGTATAAAAATCTGGTCTTGACTATTTACAGTTCCCGGTAAGTAACCTATGATTTTAGCATTTAAAGAAGTTTGTAGATTATCTAAATCAGCCAAACCATCAACTGTTACTAGGTAGTTATTATCACTTATCTTTTCAATATTAGTTATTTTTCTAACAAATTGAGGTATTGTATTAGCCGAAAGCATTATCTTCTGACCGATATAAAGCTGCTTTAAGCTGTCATCAACGTTAAACTGTCTTCCTGTAGCGTTAGAAAGTAGATTGTAAGTAAATCCATCCTCATCGATATATGGAGACCTTAGGTTATTTAAAGTAGCTATTTCAATCCAACGGTCTGTGTTTTTTAAGTATCTAGCAGAAATTTCTTCAATTGTTAATCCAAAAGGAACTGGTACTAAAAATTTTGAAGTTGAATTCTCGAAAGGAATTCCAGCTTGGTTAGCCATATTACCGACATACTCTAAAGAATTTTCTTTTTTAGAGTCATCGAATAGTTTAGTTGAAGTTAAGATATCAAATGCTTGGATAGCCTCGAACAAAGCCGCCAATATCTCTGTCTCATCTATCGTCATTGAAGTAGCTCTTTCTTTAGGAGCTGGAAGTCCATAGATATTAGAGTATGTCGCATTACCAGCACCGTAATTATTACTGATACTTAGAGCTAGACTTAGGATGTCTTCTCTATAGCCTCTTAAATCATCTTGAGTAATTAAAGTAGCGTTTTGGATTTCATCGTCAATTACAGATTGTTGCTCTGGAGTTAAAACCAATGAGCTAATATCTACTCCGTCAAATAAATCAAAGTTTTCTTCAGGACTACTAAACACTTCATTAATTGGACTTAAATCTTGCTGTTGAGCCGCATCATTACCTAAAGCTCCTTCAGCAATAGCTGAGCCGCTAAGACCTTCGTTAATTCCAACCGAATAAGCAATTAAATTAATTGAGTTACCAGCTTTAGCTTCTAATGTACTAGCTCTCATTGCTGAAGCCGATACGCCTGTAAGGGTTTGACCAGAACTAGAACCTCTAATCTGAGAAGGTCTTTTGAAAGAATCTCTAGCGATATATAGTGAGTCTGTAATTGAAGACTTATAGTCATTAATAATAGCTTGAGGCATATCCGCCACAGTATGAACAAATCCACCTAAATCTTTGACCGCAAGAGCTGCCTGTCTTAGCGAATTTAAAGGCTTTTGAAAGTCAGAACGAACAGCTTTAATTAAATTTACACTAGCGCCAACAGTTCTTCTTGTTTCTCTAAGAGTATCATTAATTATAGAAAGAATATTAGGTGAGCCAAGGTTTAATGGTATGTTTTTAGCAGGTTCAGCTTGAGCATTTAAATCTATTCTTTTCCATGCCTTAAGTTGCATAGACCAGATATGTTCGTTTGGCTTTTGAGCTGACTTAGTTAAACTGAACTGAACTGGAGTTACAATATAAGACTGCTTGTCTTTAGGAACATCTAAAACAAGTCTCCACCCTTTATTATTAGGATTCTTTTTTGCTTGGGCGTATCTTTCAAGAAATTGCGCTAAATATTGAGCTTGATAATATCCTGTTTGAGTTAAATCAGAAGGTATTTGTGCGATACCATCACTTCCACCGCCAGAAAAACCCTTAGCCACTCTACTAGCTTGTCCAATTACATTACTGAAATTTTCCGCAGTATTATTAAATAAACCACCAAGTATTTGAGGCTGTTTAAAACTCCCACCTGAAACAGGTTTTTGAGACCATATACCTGTCGTGCCCGACATAGCTATCATTTTGAATTTAATACCGTTATGCTCTTCTACAACACCACGCATGGTAGCATTAGTACTTATAGCGAATTGGTCTGTTACGGAGTACTGTTGAGGGGTTATAGGAAAATTGTATATCCAATTACCAGCCACTACTTCTTGAGTAAGTACATAGGCAATACCTTTTTCTGAACTAACCTTACTTTTAAAACCAAGTCCTCCCGAATCTCCCGGCACTATTTCATTTTCCCTATTTACATCAATAACTACTAAACGATATGGATATAAGCTATTCCAGCGACTTTCTTCTATCTTCACCATAGGGAAAAAAGCATCTTTAGCAGACGCTATACTAGCCCAAGGTAATTTATTGTGCGATTTAGATGATTCTTCAAGAGCATCATTAAAAGCACCTATACTTGGAATAAAATCTGGAAATCCGGGGACTAGAGCCATAATAGCCTTGATTTATATAAGTGGTGTGGTATAATAGATATAACGATATGAGGATATGGTAACTAGTTTAAAGATTAGTATTTTTAGCAATCTTTAAGGTAAATACTACAATAGGAGAATAAATAAAAATCAGTTACAGGACGAGCTAAGTATATAATTTTATTAAGGAGCGCCTTTTGGAAAAGAAGTATGTTATTGATACGAACGTGATAGTACAGTACCCTAACAGTATTAATAAGATGGAAGGAATTGTAGTTTTAACATCAACCGTACTTGGAGAACTCGATAATTTCAAGAAACATAATGATGAGAGAGCTAGGAATGTACGTAATTTTACTAGACTTTTGACTAAAATAGATGAAGATAAAGTTGAGTTTTATGACGATGAAACGGACTTTGAACAAAAGCCGTACCCTCAAAATAACGACCACAAAATCATTTCAGCAGCCCTAGACCTAGAGGCTGTTCTGGTCACTAACGACATTCTAATGAAATACAGAGCTGAGTCCTACGGATTGGAGGTAGAATCCTACCAAGACGATATGGTTCAGGCTGAGGAGCAATATACCGGCATTGCTCAAGATAGCCCACTTATGGTATCTAATCCCTTCCCTAACCAATATGTCTTCAACCGTTCAGGTAAAATTGAAAAATTTAACGGAACTGAATTTGTAGGTCTGGGTAAGGATGTAGAAGTATGGGGTCTTAAACATAAGAACCTTGAGCAAAGATGCGCTATCGATGCCTTACTTGACGACAAAATTAAACTAGTAACTCTGAGCGGTAAGGCAGGTACTGGTAAGACTCTTATTACCCTCGCATGTGCTCTTGAGAAGACTATTACCGACAACAAATATAAAAGAATTCTAGTTGCTCGACCTGTAATCCCTATGGGGAATGATATTGGATATCTTCCGGGCGATATTAAAGAAAAACTTGGTCCTTGGATGCAGCCTATTATGGACAACTTAGACTATCTTTTCAGTAAAGATAAGAACGCCGTAGATGTTTATGAAGAACTTGAGATGAATGGAATTATCAAAATCGAGCCACTAACTTACATTAGAGGTCGTTCTATCCCTAACCAATTCATTATTATTGACGAAGCTCAGAACTTAACTAAGCACGAAGTCAAAACTATCATTAGTAGAGCTGGGGAGGGTACTAAGATTATCCTAACTGGAGACCCTGACCAGATTGATAATACAAAACTTGACTCAGTTAATAATGGATTAAGTTATGTTATTGAAAAATTTAAAGACCAAAAGATTGCGGCTCATATCACACTTTCAAAAGGTGAGCGTTCTGAGTTAGCAGATATAGCAACAGAGATTTTATGAGAACTAATTTGACACTATTTTTATTAGGTATTCTGGTAAGCTGTGGTCAGGTTGTTGCTCCTCAATATTCAGATAACAGCAATGGTGAATTTAAACCATATATACAGGACTTTGTAAATATAGTATCAAATCATAAGTTTAATAAAAAATTAAAAAATACTAACTTTATGTTCGGTGATTTAAATCCATTAAAAGACCCTAATCAATCCGTAACAACAATAGGTACGTGCTATGGTATGTACCGTGATAAGTCTATAATTGTAATTGATACGGATTACTGGAGTAAAGCCAGCCCTACCTCTAAAGCATTTACTATGTATCACGAGATGGGACATTGTATTTGTAATTTACAACATACTCAACCTTCTAATGGTTGGTATAGACCGTTTGAAGAGATTCTATTTAAATTAGGATTAATTGAAAAGAAAAGCTTTTTAGATGACGGATGTCCGGGTAGTCTTATGCATCCTTCAGATATGAGTGAATTCTGTATGCTTAATAATTATATGTATTATATGGATGAGTTGAAAAGGTCATGCAATGAAAATAGATAGGTACGTAGATAAGATTATGGAAAAATTTGAATATGCTAATGGATATAGCGAACTTACCTACGACCAGTTAAAGAAAGTGATTACTAAATATCTAGTAGCGGAGCACGACAAGGAAATTGAAGAGTTGGCATTTCAGATGGAAACAGAAAGACAGAGCGGTTATACTCCAAATATAGAGCATTATCATCGGGAGTACGATTTAATAAAAGATAAAGTTATTCAAAAAGCTCTTGATTTAGCTCAAACAGAAAAGCCCTAAAGCTCTTTATAAATCCTAGCATTTTCATTTTGGCGGTATTTGGCAGGGATATTAACCGATAGGGTTATAGCATTTCCAGATATAGCTACAATCGTAGCTGGAATTTCCGCTTGAGTGTCAGATATTACATATACAGAATCAGATACAGAAAATCCAGTAGCGTCTTTTATATGTATGGTAGGTATGCCGGTAGCCGGGGCTCTAAAAGCCGATACCTTCATTACTGAGCCGTATACTGAAGCTGCATTAACATTTGAATTAACCGCCTCATCCTGAGCCTTTTCACCTAGCTTTAACCCCTCTACTTTACGAAGAGAACCATTCATTAGATTCAATCTAAGATTTAGAATACTCATTCTATCACCGTAAAAACCAGATGAAGAAGTAATATTACCCGTAGATAAATCCTGAACTACAGAGCCTAAATTAGTATTTATTTGAGCAGCTCTGGTTGGGATAAACGAAAGCCTAGCCGTAATTTCATTCTTAATAACTAGTAATTCGCCAGCTCTAAACTTAGTAGCGGATAATAGATTTACATTATAAGAGTTAAATCCAGCACACGTAGTTTGACCGTGAGACGTATCAAAAGTAGCATAAGTAAGCCAGATATCAATCTGAGCTATAGCGTTAGCTACGTCAGCAATTGAAGTGTTGTTTTGAGTTTGTCTACCTGTGTCAGTATCAGTAGTTATAATAACAGGAGTCGTAGCTTGTAAGAAAGCTTTCCAGTTATTAACTTCTGTAATTAAATTGGTAGCAGTTGTTTGGATGATTAAATTGTTAGATATCGAATCTGGTCCCGAAGTCCAAGTACCGCCATTTGCAGTACAAGTAAGTTGAGTCGTATAAGCTGGTAAAGAACACGTTCCAGTAGCATTACAGGATTGACCAGTACTTCTACCTATAGAGGTGTAAGATTCCATAGTAGTGATTAGAGCGCTTATAGCACTTATAATATCTTGCTCTTTCTGAATTACGGTGTTTGTTTCGTCGTATTTCTTACCAACAGCTTTATTCTTAGAATAAGGGATAAAGTTTTTCCATACTCCGCCGGGAAGTGAAGGTGTAGGTACGTTAGTTTGGTTTGGAGAGAAGAAATTACCCAGAACCATTTGAGCTGAATTTACAACATCCTGCTCTAGAATTTCAGTCCTATCTAATCCATCAATTCGCTTAAGCTCATTCTGATAGCCGTTAATAAGTACGGTTTTAGCATCCATTAAGTTCTTATTGGCATCGTCTTGCTTCTGAGCTTTAACCTTGGCTTCTTGGAGCTTAGACTTATTGTCAGCAGAAGCCGCATCCTCTTTAGGGATGTCTACAAGCTTCTTACTAATTGCTATACGGTCATCTTGACTAAGTGCCATAAATACCTGAATTCAATGGGTTATATACTAAAGATTACTATTATAGCAACTTAAATTGACTAGAATACTGAAACCCAAACCCAAGTACTTGAAATCTCACTAAAGTAAAGTCTAGAGCATGATTCCTAACTATACTTACTTTATTTGAGAAATAAAGAGTTAGAAATGTCTCCTGCTCTTCAAACACTTCAGTATGACGACGACCCATATCTACCATAGGAATTAGAATACGTAACGACTTGTGGCTATAATCATCAAACCCTACAGAAAAATTAGCTCTATTAAAAAGTGTTATTTGACCATATTTAAATGAATATTTTATAAATATAATTAGGTCGGCTATTTTTGATAATAGCTTTTCTACTAAATCATTCATTTTCTAGAATCTCCCGTTCTTTATCTAGGTCACGAACAATAGCGTTTTCTTCTGTGAACTTCTGAGGATATCGAGCTTTAAGCTTTTCGATGTTACGCTCCATGACCGTTTCAAAATCTGTATTAAGAGCACGTAGAGCCAGCGCAGCATACCATAAAAGGTCGCCAATCTCTTCTTTGAGATTTACTTGGTCAATAGGCTTGCCGTAGAAAATAGCTTTCTTAAGCATATCTGAGAACTCGGCAGACTCTGTTTGTAAACCAAGAGCTGCGTGTAATAGGTCGATTTCTTTATTACCCGACATTCTACCAGCAATTTCATGGTAATTGTCTGAAACTGTACGAGCTGAGTCGCTCAAATACTTCTTACTATCCATTGAGTTGCTCCTTAATAATTTTCAATACTTGCTTTTCTGTTTCTTCAAGAGAACCATTATTATCAACTAGAAAACATTCGTTACAGAATTTAAATACTGATGTTTCAGAAACGTGAGATTGTGGAGTTACTTGAGATTCAGCAGCTTCTCTTTTAATGTAGATAGGTATAAATTTAATACCCTGCTTACGAGAAAGATAAGCAAACTCATTAGGGAAGCGCATATCAGAAACAACTGTAACGCCAGAATCATTAAACTCAAGATTTTCGCAATGAACGTCCTCACCCACTCTCCTTAGTACTTCAGTCCCAACAATCTGAGCGATTTTACGAGGTGACTCAAGCTTCATTCCAATAATATCTTTATACATGTCGATTCTTTTTGTATAAAGAACCGGGTCAATTAGTTCATCGGGGTTTACTTTAAAGAAAGTCAAAAGAGAACGAATTGAATCTTCTGTTAGAATCTTAGGTCCGTCTGCAAAAGGAACTTCTTTATATCTCTGGTCGTCAAAATCACTTCTAGCAACTCCAAAGGTTTCTGCTGAAGCTACTTTGAGCTTTTCGGCTAGAGCAGCCTCTTTAAGGTCAAAGTATTTTCTAATAATGTTAGTTACCGTAGACTTACCTGAAGTTTTAACTCCTGCTAATCCAATTACAACGTTACTCATTTAATTCTCCTCATCTTCTCTGGGTGCATACCCATGTCGTTTACCGTCTATGTTATAAAAAGCGTATTTACCTAAGACCCTAGCTGGGTCTTTAATGTCATCGATATAATAAGTAGCTTTTGGGGCTACTACATCTACGTACTTTTCAATCCCTAATCCCTTAACTACCGCTTCAGCCCAATCACTTCCGCCAGCGCTCCAGACTATAATTCCATGACCACGATTAGATAGCTTAATTAGGTGCTCTAGATTGTGGCGATTAATTAGGTATTCTTCTTGCCTGTCTCTACACTCAATGAGTACATAATCGTCTTTAGGATAACCTTCAACAAAGTTCCATTGGATGAGTGTATCATCAATGTCTATATAAGCTGTAGGACCGTTAGGTACTTTATACATTTTCTTTTACTTCCTTACTTAATAATACCACGTTTTGAGCTGGTTCCTTTTCTTTTTTATATTACCATCTCTATATTTTTTAGAACTATGGATGTATTTTTGCTTATTTTTTAAGTAGGCTTCTCTTCTGTAATGTTTCTTACATAATTCCATAAAGAGTACTTTTTCATCACATATCTTACATTTAGTAGTCATCCAAATTCTCCTGTTGAAATACAGTCATTTGAGGATACTGGATAGCCGTAAGCTTACCAAGCTCTGGATATTGTTTAAAACAACATCCTGTATCTACGTTAGCAAACGGAACTCTAATTTTAGGTCCATTGTCTATCGGTGTATGACCGTGAATATTATAAATTTCTGGTGCGTCTTTTATTGTCTGAGGTCTACCCCACATAACGTTCTGAATTAGGTAGTGGTAGTCTGGGTCTACCTTATAAGTCTTCCACATATTGGTAATGTTTGAGTGAGTTACAACTAAGTATCTGCCTTCAGTATTAACTACATCTTTATACTCTAAAACTATGGGCAGCTTACTCATAAACTCAGCATGTTCTTTGAACACTTTTTCATCCTCATCAGAAAACGCCCAAGCTCTTGAGCTTCCATACATTGTAGGGACTACTGTTAATTTAATACCGTAGCTTTCTAGCGCCTGAGTTCCACCATTGCGAGTCCAAACAGGGTTGCCGCCTCTTTCAAAGTAATCTACCATCATTTGCTCATGATTACCACGAACAACGTCAATACTGTTATCAATTACCCATTGAACAACTTGCTTAGACTTAGGTCCACGGTCAATCATGTCTCCAGCAATAGTAATTGGAATATCCTTAGGAAACTTAGCTACTAACGCCATAAGCGTATCATAACATCCATGAGGGTCGCCAATTACAATTCTAGATTTAATATCCACTATCTATTCCTTTAAGGTCTTTCATAAAGTCAGATTCTTCTTCTTCAGACTCTTCTACCATTTGAACTTTATTCACTGTGTCTGGATGAAAACCTAGTGATAGAGCAAATACTTTAAAGTCTTCCATTAGCTGGTCCATGGTAACAGCATCGGATTCAACTACAATTCTAGTAGGATTGCCAGATTCTCCATCAGAACCAACATCGTCTTCATCTCTTACATACTTAAATAGTACCATAATTACCTCTTTAATCTATTATACCACAACTAAGCAGATTTTGTTTCGTATCTATTTTTATTTAGAGTTTGGTGTTTATCAGATTTAGCATTAAGCCATACTGTTTTAACGAACCATCTTTCTGGAATAACCACTACAATCAAATCATGAGTATCACTGTAGTTAACCCTATATACAACCTTACTTAAAAATCTATCTTGAACTATCTCAACGTTAAAGCCATTCTTAGAGGCAAATAGGACTAGGAACTGAAGTCCTACTGAATCCACCTTCCAGCCATTTTGCGTGAACTCAGCTTCAATCTGGTCCATAGGCGTGTCCGTAACTAAGTCGTAGTCTTTGCATTGTACATCCATCAGCATATCACGAACGCAGCCACCTACAAGGTAGCTATTGTTAGACATGTTCTTAAGAAGCAAATAAGCCTGAAGAAGATTATTATCCACTCTTACCTCTATTTTTACGCCTAGGTTTTTTATCACCTTTCATAGTCTTAAAACTTTTATCATCAAATCCATGTTGTTGCAACTTATCTTTATCTGAAATAACAGTAATTTCTTTTTCATTATTACCTAGGACGCCACTTTTGAACATATAAATTTCTTGGAAGGCTGTAGCCGGGTCTACAACTTGCATGAATCGGTACGATTCTAACCTTGGATTAAGTACAAGCTTTAAATCACGCATAGGTGAAACTACTATAAATATAGGAGTTTTATGTTCAAGGAAATAATCTTCTACCTTAGGAGCTTTATAGCTAAAAAATTCCTTAGTGCTTCTTTCGTATCGAATATCTCCTCTTTCAAACCAAGAGAAATATCTTCGACCTCTATCTATTCCAGTAGTATGTTTAGCTAGAAAATCAATATAAGATTCAGCATCATAGAAGAACTGGTCTTTAGCTGCGGTTGATGGAGAGTAGCTGATATGAATGAGCGGATATAACTTCCCGCAAAAGCCTATTACTGCCGGGTCAGCTCTCATGGTTACGCCATTAGCTAGATTCCACTCATGTCCAGATGGTAGTATTACGTCTTTAAATCGAGGTAGTTTAATCTCTTTCTGTTCACGATTGTAAACACATTCCTTATCGATACCGTAAGTCATAGCGCTGTCATAGAAGTCGTGGAATCTACTTATGATAAGCATTTTTTCTCCAACTAGGGTATTCTACTACACCCATAACTTGCGGGTCTAGACCTGCGGTACGCTCTCTCAAATACTTATAGTAATACCTAGCCATTCTATGTGAGTTATATAGGTTACGATGTTTCCATTTGATGGTAAATAAGAAAGAATATGGATTTTCTAAATTATTTAAATACCTATCCAAGTGAAATTCACGAAGCTTGCTCCAACCATCAGAGTTTATTGTACACCTATCCTTAACTTTCTTCTCGCATATAGTCTTGAAGCTATACCACGATTCCAAATACTCATCTATCATATACTCTTTAACCACTCCATAGAATAAAACCAGACTATAAATACAGCCATACTTGTGGCTACTAGTCCCAGTGTCATATTTACAATATCAAATAATACTTCTTGTTTTTTCATATACTGTATAATACCACGATTCTATTAATTGTATAGAACTTTCTGTAGCTTTATATATGTCCGGTAATCTGGCTTTAAATTTCTTGTGTTGTTCGCATACATCTAAGGTCCTATACCCTACCTTATCAATATAACAGTATTTTGGTGGAACGTAAAAAAGCCTACCGAGTAGATAGGCAAAAGCCGATATAATCATAATAACTATTAGAATTCTTTTAATCCCAGTAGTCTCCGTTTCCTCTTGAATCTTCATCCACTTCCTCAGGTTGTTCTTTGACCATTACTTCAAACGCTTTATTGCAACTCATGCAGCAAACTCTGTCGTTGTTCTGTAACCACTCAGCAGAAGTTTTAACAATGCCTTTACACCAAGGACATGGGATTTCATATATCAAAATATCCTCCCAATCAAATTTTGTCTAAGTTTAGAAAGCTCTTTTGCCCTTGCTTTTTCTTCTGGAGTTACAGCTCTCCAAGAACTAACGTATGGCTTTGTAAGAATATTACCATTAATTTTCTTACAATAGATAATTTTCTTTACTGTTTCTTCTCTAAAATGCTTTCCAGTCATTCCACCTTTAGCATGAGCCTTAGCGTTACCAGATGTCATCCCTACCATAGTCCAGTTGTCGGCTAAGTAAAGACAGCCCTTTCTTGTATCCGTTTCTATTACAAATGTTTCAAAACCTATGACCTCTACGCCATAAAACTTCTTCCATAACTCTTTAACTACAACTCTCCACTTAGCTAGAACTTTAGTAGCAAGGTTTTTCTCATGTAGCTCTAGCCTAAAGACCGAGTTATTTACAATAGCTGGAAGAAAATACTTCTGTCTTTGTTCTTTGTCTTTGGGTATCTTGAAGAAGTCGTCTCTATTCTTGACGGCGTAAACTGAGGAGGCTGCTGAGATTATCCCAACAACCTCACCCTTATAATGGATTATGAAATGGAGCTGCTGACCTTGCGCTCCCTTGTTAGGTACGTAATGCCTATCCCTAATCTCTTGGTATCTTGGGTCTGAAGACTTGCAAAACTCGAGAGTAGGTTTTTCACTCATGGTAGGAATTATCCTTAACTGGAGCTTCCTCGTATTTACCTATTTTAATCATAGCAATAATATTACCAATCTTTTGGATAGGTACTGGCTTAAACCCGTGAGCGTCTACGCCTACGTGAATCATTCTACCATTAACAATACGCTTAGAGTGAGTATGACCGTGAAGTAGAAATCTACCATCGTCTTCAAGCTGGTCCTTAAAATGTCTAGGTCGCCAGAACTTTTTAGGAAACAACTTAGCTAGAAATCCATACCACATTAGCTTTAACTTAGGACCTTTGTATGGGTAGTGTGAAATATTTACAATCTCTCCACCAATCTTCATAGTCATAGAACGACATACTGAATTAAAGCCAATATTCAGCCATTCAGATTCTGTAAACTTATCGTGATTTCCAATAATAAGAGTTTTAGAGCCGTTCAAAGAACTTAGGATTTCTCTAAGTTGGTCTTTGTTTAGATACATACTAAAATCGCCTGTAACATAAACTACATCTTGTGGTTTGACTACACCGTTCCAATTCTTAATGAACTTATTATGCATATCATCTAGGTCTTTAAAAGGTCTATGGCAGAACTCAATTACTTTAGCATGACCAAAATGAGGGTCTGAGTAAAAGAAAATAGAAGTTCTATTATTCTTCACAGCCTACGCCTCATAATCTCAACCGTTCCAGTTAGGTTGTCGATACATTCAATATCTTCGTATTCTTGAGTTTCTTCGATTGACTTTAGTAATTCCTCAGACGGCTCTTTTTTATATAGTCTTTCCAGAACTTCTCTAGCGTCTTTCAGACCTTCGTAGTTAGGCTTTCTGTAATTGTCCATTGTCGATGACCTCATATATTGGTTTGTTTAATAATACCATATTTTCTTTCATATTCATACTGCCTTTACTTTTTCCATCCCAGATAAGTAATAAAATATCTCCATAAGCCGCCATTTTTGCGTTTCTTACGTGACCAGCTCTCTTACCATAAAGGTCCCAATTAGCAGGAAAGTCTTTAAGTGGGATATTAAACATATAACCATATTCACTACCGCAATAATCAATACCTTTAGCTCCGCCACATACTATCTCAGTGGGCTCTACTTTAAAATGCTCAATAAGCCATTGAAGTTTTTGTGGATTTATAGATAATGTTCTGGAGCCAGCTATAATAAGTTTCACTTCTTCTCTAGCCATTTAATATGTTCTTCTAGGTCTCTGTATTTATTTTGCAATCTAAGGTACTCGTCAGATGCTTTAGCTGCCGTACCTCTCATAAAGTTAAGTTGGGTTTTCATCTCTTCCCAAATCTGCTGATTAGAGTATTCTTCTCCTCTCAGCTTTAACTCTACTAGAACTTCAAAATATGAAAGACAGTCGCCTATACCGTTCTCACTTCTTGAGTAAATATTCTTCTCAATTACTCCAAGTTGAGTAATTTCTTTAGTAATACGTTCCATCAAAGCTTTTTGCCTATCCATAAAAAATCCTAAAAAAGGAGGGGTTAGTGGGAGTCGAACCCGGTACAGCTTACTATAGCGCTGCACTTTTACTACCTTATGCACCCATACACTAGCTAAGTGTACGGTAATCATCTGCACTTCCACTCGTGCTATAACCCCATAAATGAGCCGCTGGTGTTTTCAGCACCTATCGGGACGGACAGACTCCGACATGCTTCTGGAGTGCATGTTAACCTCTAGGTTTTCGACGTTACTACCGTCTAAAGGCTCTAGTTGCCTTGGTGAGGTGGGATTACTAGTTCATTTAACTATCGATGATGGGTCTGAACAAGTCAGCGCATCTTAATCGATATAATAGAACTACCAACGAACATAAACTACCGTACCCACTACTGGGGAGCAAACACCAATCCTCTAGTCAAGCTCATTTAGGGAGAAGTGTGTTTATCATGTTCCGCCTTGACTCGGACTCACCTAATCTAAATCTTCTAAAGCACCTAATTCTTTTAATTCTTCTCTTTTTACTCCAACCGATAGAAGTCCAGCTAGAGCTATTTGTAATGGTAAACTAGCTCTACCGTCAGCCATACCTTTTGATTCACAATTATAGTGATTACCCTTAATTTCTACTCTCCAGCAATCACCCGGAACATCTAGATTAAGCTTAATACAGCAATTATCCATTGTTCGTAATTTACTAACTAGGTTAAAAGCCGATTCAATAGTGGAACTAAAATAAGCTACACTAGCTTGGTCAGTCATCCATCCATAATCTGTAAGTAGCACACTATTAACTTCATAGAACTGCTTTTCGTTTTCACAATCTTCTTTCTTGACATATACTTTCTTATGTCTACCGAATTGCTCTTCAGTTACTTTTAGTCCATATATTTTCTCTACAATCAATCTATCTATTTTTCTAAGAGTTTCTTTCTTACTCATACTCCACCAAATTTATAAGCTAAAATTACAGCCATTACTAGTTGAGCTACACCCAAGGCAATGCGAAACTTTTCATATTTAGTCATTTTAACCTCTTCTTTATAGTACCATGCTTTTTCTTCTTTTCCACATGGTTTAATGCAGCTATGACAACCCTCGCAGAACTTCATTTATTAATTTCTACTGTAATCGGATTATATACTATATCGGAATATGGAATACCGCAAATAGCAGCATTTACCGTTAAAACTCCGTCCTTAATCATAGTACCACGACTTTCGTGGATATGACCTGTAACTACTAGCTTAAGATTCTTTAGTTCACTAATACGATGCGCTAACGCCGTTGACCCTACATGACCGCCCGGACAAAAGTCGAGCTGTTTGTACGCAGGACCGTGGGAGATAATAATATCTGTATCAGGTAGGATTGTATCGTAGATACGACCTAAATCAGGTTCATCAGCCATATACGCCCATCTACCAAACTTTTTACTGTAAGGAGAACCGAATATAGTAAGTCCCTCAATAATAGTGTGTGAGTTATGGAGTAGTTTAATACCCTCATTCTGACACAACTGCTTGAGTAAATCACCCTGCTGACTAATCCAGACCTCGTGATTACCGCAAATCAAAAGCTTATACTTAGCTTGCTGTTCACCGTACCATTGTAAGAATTTCTGCACTTCGTCCATATCGCCATGATAGGTAAAATCACCAGCATGGATAATCATATCCGTTGAAGGCATTTTAATCTTCTTATGATGGGAATGACTATCACTAATACATGTTATTTTAATACTATACCTCGTTTAAATTAGCAAACTCACCATGTAGTTTTATAGCAAACTCATTATATGCTTTGGCAGCTTCTATAGCTGTTTTATAACTACCTAAGAATTTTCTTTTTCCTTTAGCAGTTATATATGCATCGAAAGTATTATTTCTTTTATCATGATAAACACATTTATAACCAGATGTGCTGTTTTTCTGCTTACCTCTGTTCATAGCATTGGTACTTTTATCAGATATCCTTAAATTCTCTTTTCTATTATCTAAAGGATTTCTATTTATGTGGTCTACTATCTGTCCTTTTACTGCATTGATTACAACTCTATGCATAAAAATAGACGTTAATTTACCCTCAATTCTTTTGTGCCTTTTAGCATAACCACACTGTGTTTCATACCAATTAAACTGAGATAATTCATCGAAATCCTTATCATCTACTAGACAAATCTTGCCGTTAGTTAGAATTATCTCTTTCATTACTAACCCTTCTTAGATTTCTTAGGAGCTGCCTTTTTAGCTGGAGCCTTAGCTTTCTTTTCAGAAGCTTTTTTAGCAATCGCCTTGTCTTCCAAAGCCAAGATATATTCTTGATTATTATTAAGTAATTGAGTAAGCTCTACAACTTTAGTTTCAGCCGCATCTCTCTGCTCTAATAGAGAGTCAATAATTGTATCTTTAGATTCACTAATACTTTTTAGCTCATCAGCTTTTCCAGCTAAATCATTTGCTAAGCTTAGTAGTTTCTGTGCATCTTTAGAAGCTTCTTGAGCCCTGCGCTTCTGTTGGTTACTCTCCACCATTGCAAAAACTATTCCTAGTAGAGATAGCAAAGTTGTTACCGTCAAAATCAGTTCTAGTTCAGTCATTTTAATCCCTTTGTTATTTGTTCAAACGTTTTCTTACATTTCTTACAATCTTTCCATACGTGCATATTAAATTTTGTCTCATGCCATATACTACCACATTCTGGACAATTTTTCTCAATTGGTCCGTAAGTTTTTCTTCTAGTATTACCCCAGTACTTATCTAATTCAACCACATGCTTAAGTCTATAATCAGGAAACTCCATCTCTGGAGGTATTAAATTATTATCCTTAAACCTTACATTACAAATCCTATCACCATTACCGTTACGGTGAATATGAGTAACAAAACCCTCATGACCGTTAACAACTACCTCATCCCAAACTTCGATATCATCCTGAGTAATCATCTACTTCATCTTTACTACGTCTTTGAGATAATACCATGACGTAAGTTTTTTACCGTAAATAAATGTAAATTCTAAATGAACACCCGGTTCAGGTTTATTACTACCACTTGCATCGTCGTTAAATTTAAGTATCTTAGCTGACTTATATAGGTCAAGCCCAATCATATAGAAATGAACTGCACTAATCAATGCTTCTGAGTCTCTAATCACTCCGCCAATAGTATGAGATTTAAATAAATTATTAATATTTCTATCAAAAGCTCCGGCTTGCTTTGTAAGTCTTACCTTACTTCCAATCTTAAGTTTAGACTCACGTATAGCTTTCTTGGTCTTATCGTTTAAATTAAGAGGTCTATATTTATCTAAAGCTTTACTTATTTTATTTGCCGTTTTCATACACTCTCCAGTTAATAAGGAGGTGGACTTTCCCACCAGTCATAGACTTGCCTTGTACTTTGGCTTCGGTATGTCTAAACCCCGTCCCATCATAGCCACCGCACAGAACGTGCAACCAGCTAGGGCTTAAGCAACTTTCAAGGAGAGACCAAGCTTTTCAGCTTTGCGACGAACTGATTTCTCAGTCCGATGGAGTACCTTAGAGATTGATTTAGCTGACATTCTACCTGCGTTACCAATTAGGAAATTAATAGACCCTGAAGTAAACTTTTTTCCTGTACGTGTAGCAGTTCCATTAGAATTCGATGACATATATATCTCCTTTAAAGATATGGTTGTTTGGGTTTTCCCCTGTACTTTATTATACCACAACTTTATCCAATCGTAGGATATAGTTCTTGTCCCATTAAATGTCTGATAGCCACTACTACATCCATAGCATCGTCCATAGCTCTATGGGATACGTTAGCAGCTCTTCCTGTTAGTTCATTAATTTTACCTAAAGTTGGATTCTCTCCAAAGTGTGGAAAGTACATAGACCCTACATCAAGAGTACGGTGGGTAAAGTTTTGAGTAATGTTAATTTCTAATCGCCCATCTACGTAATTTTGATAGTTACGCTGAAGCATTGGAATATCAAATCCAGCTACGTTCTTGCCAGCTACTGATAGGCGTGGTAACTTGCCTTCGTTTGTTCCAGCCAGACGGATTCTACGACCTTCCAGCCAAGAATTAAAACTCATCAAAGCTACCAATGGAGAGTTAGCTGGACCTTTTAAGATTTCCCGAATCAAATTACCATTCATGTTTATAGCGTACATTTCAGCATGTTTAAAAGTGTCGTACTTAATTAGTACGTGGAATTTCTCTAGCTCTTCAAGTGGACTTACACCATCATCGTAGATAGCAGCAATCTCTAGGATATCTGAGTCCATACTAAGACCAGTAGTCTCTAAATCTAAAGCCAAATAAGGTTTATAGTTCTTCATTTTTTTCTCCAAAATATTGTATATATAGAATAGCTTTTTTTAATAAATCCGTATTTTCCTTGAAATTACCTAATCCGTGATTACATCCAGTACACAATATAGCTCTGACTTTTCCTGTTTTGTGACAATGGTCTATATTAGCTCTATTTAATTGTATTTTACATATATAACATTTGTTTTCCTGCTCTGTAATCATTTTATCGTAAGTCTCTTTAGATAAATCGTAATTCTTCTTCATTTTACTATATTTATTATATTCTCTAATCCAATTTTTTCTTTTTTCTGTTTTATTGTATTTTTTGTAATACTCGCTTCTTCGGTCTTTACTGCTTGCACGATACCTTTTTTCTACATTTTTTCCGTGTTCGCTATTTTTATATTTTTTTCTAGTTATAGCTACACAAGCTTTACATATAGTATTAAAGCCATCTTTAGTAGCTCTATTAGTATTGAACATGTCAGTAGATTTATTTTGTTTACATCTACTACAGCATTTCATTCTTTTTCTCCAGCCACTATTCGGCTTAATCTAATAATTTCATTAAGTAATACGTCTTTCAGGATATCTAACTCATGCTTTTTAATATCTAAAGTCATAAGCCTATCCTGCATATCAATAAGTACAATCCGAGCTTTGTCGGCTTCATCTATCTTATTTTGTTTTTCTTTTAGAATAGTTTGTAGGTCTATTATCATTCTAGGTCTTCCTTGCGGTTTCCACCGCCTGAAACTAACCCAACCAATTCAGGTCTACGCTCAGCAATGGACTGTCGTCCAGTATAAGAGCGAACAAATCCATATACACGGTCAAGCATCTCTAGAGCTTCACGCCCATCGTATGCGTCAACCGATTCAATCATATCTTGCAGTTCATTAAAAGTTTTTCTAAACTGCTCTAGTTCATCAATTAATTTAGGTAAATTATTCATTGCTGCTGCGGCGTATTCTGCATCGTCAAGCGCTGAAGCAACATGTTCTTTTCCGTAGTCTATATCGTTAACCCTAAACCATCTACCCCACGGTCCTCTTACAGTAGCTCCATCTACTTCCATGTAGGGATACCAATTAACTACTTCAGTAGATTTATCCATACGTTCTTTAAGCTGTTGAAGATTTAGGTTATTCCTTCTATTATCACCAGTATTCATCTTAATACCTCCAGTAAAATTATTAAAGTTCCCATGTGTAACATCTGGTCAAGCCCAATAGTCGTATAGAAAAGATGGTCGTCCCAGTATCTATAGTCTTGAGCATCTTCAGCATCCATCCTAGGATTTCTTAGCTTGACTGACCACTTGTAAAGCTTCCAGATGTTCCAATCTATTATACCATGTACTACAGCATTTGCAATAGCAAAAGTATGTCCGAAGAAATAATAAAACGCTCCATATTGAATAGCTAGGCGCGCCAGTAACCATA
>Ga0247841_10001651_pt1 | contig 48373 bp, 50 predicted proteins | sample LaCruzMarch2015__2_FD_192410 | JGI IMG/M metagenome (GOLD analysis project Ga0247841, IMG submission 192410) | Freshwater microbial communities from meromictic Lake La Cruz, Castile-La Mancha, Spain - LaCruzMarch2015_18m | ecosystem: Environmental > Aquatic > Freshwater > Lake | place: Spain... | reverse complement strand
TACCTCGTGCATCACTCTCAATATTGATGTATTTTGCTGCTGGGTCATGGCATCCTCCTGACTTTTTGAAATTGTAATTCTTCAGGTAGTATGCCATGACTCGCTTCTAAACCGTATTCTCATTGTTACCTCTGAATGGCCACGGTCAGTTGCTAATTTAAGGGCCGTCCTGCCTTCTCTGTCTTTGGCCTTTACATCAGCCCCAGCTTCAAGCAACACCTCCACCATTGATACATGTCCCAGACCAGCAGCCAACATCAAAGCCGTCCCTCCACTGGCTGACTTTGCATTCACGTCGGCTCCAGAACGCAGGAGTACATTCACTGAATCGGCGTTAGCCGCTACTGCAGCCTCCATCAATGCGGTGCTGCTTTCTCTACTCTTGGCGTTTGCGTCCGCGCCATTCTCAAGGAGCAATTTGATGGTCTCCGGGCTTCTCGCCCGAGCAGCGGTCATCAGCATGGTCCCTCCATTTGGCAGCTTGACGTTGACATCAGCGCCTCTACTAACCAGCAATCTTGCCGCATCCGAATTCCCGTTCAAACACGCAAGCAACAAGGGTGTGTAGCCTGTGCTGTTCTTGGGTTTGAGATCAGCTCCTCGATCCAAAAGGAGTCTTATCATGTCGAATCGTCCATTGAACGCGGCCTGCATGAGAGGAGTCATTCCATCCTTGTCTCCGGTGTTGACATTGGCCCCATGCTTCAAGAGTTCCTCCACCACTTCCTTGTTGCCCCCGAGACAGGCTGCCATAAGGGGAGTGGTGCCTTGCCCGTTCTTGGAATCAACCTGAGCCCCACGTGATAGGAGGAGCTTTACGATCTCTACGCTGCCTTTCGCCGACGCCACCAGCAAGGCGGTGTCTCCATCTTTGGCTCTGGCGTTCACGTCAACGCCCCGTTCCACAAGGATCTTGGCAACATCGGATGACCCGGCGGCGCTGGCGAGCATTAACCCTGTCAGTTGATCCTCAGTTTTAGCCTTGTCATCCGCTCCATTCTGCAAGAGAAGATCCACGAGGTCTCTTTTCCCACTGCTGCAAGCAGCAAGAAAAGGCGTCATCCCGTCTTGCGTTCTGACATTCACGACAGCGCCCTTGGACAGAAGCAATTTTACCAAATCCGTCCGACCCATTCCGCAGGCCATAATCAGCGCAGTGGCGCCATCCTTTCCCTGAGCTTGGATGTCGGCTCCACAATCGACCAAGGCTTTCACTGCATTCACACGGCCTCCAGCGCAAGCTGCCATGAGAGGGGTAAGACCACCCTCACTGGGAGAATTAATGTTCGCTCCCCTTCCGTACAGATACCGTATGCCATCTGAGTCGTCCGACGAGGCGGCGGCCATTACGGGAGAGTAGCCCTGACTATTTCGAGCATTGACATCAGCGCCTTTTTCGATCAGCACTTTTAGCAGTGATGTCCTGTTGCTAGCAGCCGCCAATATGAGGGGAGTGTCGTTGTTCAGGTCCCGTGCGTTGACGTCTGCTCCGTTGATGATCAGCAAGTCCACCAAGCCTTTGCCTTCATTGGATGCCGCGAGCATCAAGGCGGACTCACCTTTGCGTGAAACAGAATCCACGTATGCGCCGTTCTCAAGGAGAAGCTTTGCCACCTTGAAATGGCCTGCCGTAACAGCATTCATGAGGGGGGTATGCCCGTCCGAGTCCTTCACGTCCACGTATGCTCCTTCACTCAGGAATCGCTTGACTGTTGCAACATCTCCCCGGGACGCAGCGTCCATCGCCGATGAAGCGGTATCTTGACCATAGCTGCCTGGACTCAGTAAGGGCAAGGCGACAAAAACAACGGCTCCTGCAATACCTCCGAGACCTCCGGCAAGAGCAGCCTTGCCTGACTGTAACTGTCCTGATTTATTGCACAGAATAGTTGCCAGAAAACCGCCCACCAAGGCCCAGATCAAAATTCTCAGTATGTCTTCAGGGCTGACGAAGTTCACAAGTTGCACAACGAAACCTGCGAGAATCCCCATGAGCAAGCCGGTCAGAAGTCCGAAAAAGATGTTTTTCAGCAAAGAGCGCAGGCCGAAACGAGGACTCTGGTAGAGGGATGCAATAATTCCATAGCCAATACCGAGGAGGCTGGACATTACAATAGTTGAGATAATATCTGGGACTGTGTTCAACCAATTCAACCGAGCTGAAAAATCGAGAACTTTATGCCCGATGGCACCTCCGGCAGCCCCGATGAGAGCCACCAGGCCGATTGTGAGACCGGAGCCCAAGTGACCCCCCATCCGCGCCAGGAATGATTGTTTGGTCTTTTCCGGTGTGGCATCAACCTTGTAGTTTCCTGTGATCAATTCCTTGAATATGGCCCTGGTTTCTTCGTCGGACAGGTTATATTTCTTTTTTATGTCGGCGCTGCCCATGCCGTTCTGGATGTCGCGGACTACGTCTTCTTTCCGAAACTTCTGTCTTGCCATGCCTACACCTCTTCTCCCGTCCTATTCACAACACGAACGCGGATTCAGTAAGTCTCCTGTTAAGGGAGGGCTGAGACCATCGGCCGGTCCCGCTTATGCAAATTCGCCAAACTGTCGCTAAAAGATAGCCGGCAGGGACGCCGGGCACTACCAAGACAATTTGTCGACTTCGATTGTAGAATGATAACAGAGATCTTACTCCCAGCGAGCTTCATAATCTACAGAATGGAGACATAGCCCTCTTGCCGGGGCTGTAGGGCCGGACTTGGAACGATCACATGAAATGAGTATGCCATGGAAGTCGTCGGGACTAATTTTTGCCCTTCCCACTAGAACTAGAGTCCCAACCAGAGAACGGACCATGTACCTCAAGAACCCGGTTCCTCGAATCGTAAACTGCAAGATACCCGGCGGGACGCCTTCGGACCACGCGGCTTCGAATATCTCTCTGACAGTGGAAGAAGTCCCATCCGTCGGCGATCCGAATGCAGCAAAATCATGGCTTCCTTTTAGATGGTCCGCGGCATCGTTCAGTCCCTTGATATCCAACGGCTGTGGAACGTGCCACGAATACAGACGCCCCAGAGGCGACCGGAGAGGCTTATTCAATATCGTGTACATATAGGTCTTGGACTTGGCGGAAAACCTGGCGTGAAAATCGTCATCGTTTGGTTGAAGGCTGGTTATTGTAATGTCGGGAGGCAAGAGTGCGTTGCAGGCTCTTTGGAGATCCGCTGCCGAGTGAGGCCAGTCTGCAAAAAAATGGGCCACTTGACCTACCGCGTGAACCCCCGCATCGGTACGGCCTGCCCCATGCACGCGGGTTGGACGTCGCAGGATGCGTCCCAAGGCATCTTCCATCCTCCCCTGAATCGTGAGCACCCCCCTTTGTACCTGCCAGCCGTGGTATAGAGTCCCGTCGTATTCCACGACTACTTTGTAATTCATGATGGGGAATCCACAAGGCTCAGAAAATACTTGTGAAAGCGTGGATCATTGGTGAGTTCCGGATGAAACGAAGTGGCGATAAGTCGGCCCTGACGCACGGCTACTACCCTGCCGTCTTTGAGGCGGCACAGTACTTCGATTCGCGGCCCGATTTCAGTTATTACCGGGGCCCGGATAAACACCCCGTGAAATGGACCGCCTTCCAGCCCCTTGATGTCAATGTCTTCCTCGAAGCTGTCTACCTGCCGGCCAAAGGCGTTCCTTTGGACAACCATGTCCAGTATGCCCAGAATCGGCTGGTCCGCTCCCACGTCCTTAGCCATGAACACAAGACCTGCGCAGGTTCCCCAAACCGGGATACTTCCGGCAATTTCTCTCAACGGCTTTGTAAGACGGTATGTGTTTGAAAGCTTTCCAAGGGTTGTGCTCTCACCGCCAGGAATTATGAGACCAGAAAGGCCTTGGAGATGTTCCGGCAGCCTTACTTCCCGCGGTTCGACTCCTAGACGCCTGAGGACCAGGCAATGTTCGTAGAAATCGCCCTGAAGGGCCAGAACCCCGATCAACATCGCCATTTTACCAACCGCGAACGGCAAGGCGGGCGTTTTCCGGCAATTCTGAGACTCCGATACCAACCATCGCCTCTCCCAAACCCTTGCTCACTTCAGCTAGTATGGCGGGATCATTGTAATGGGTTACCGCTTCGACAATAGCTTTTGCCCTCAGGGCGGGATTTCCGCTCTTAAAAATCCCCGAGCCGACGAACACACCATCCACTCCCAATTGCATCATCATGGCTGCGTCAGCGGGAGTTGCCACACCGCCTGCCGCAAAATTGACGACCGGGAGCCAGCCCTTTTCGGCCGTTTCCTGGACCAGATCAAGAGGGGCGCCTATCTCCTTGGCATACGCCGGCAGCTCATCGGGACGCAGCCCAGAGAGTCGTCGGATTTCGCCCATGACCGCGCGTGCGTGCCGCACAGCCTCCACCACATCGCCTGTTCCTGCTTCACCTTTTGTTCGTATCATCGCCGCGCCTTCTCCAATACGCCTTAAAGCTTCACCGAGGTTGCGGCACCCGCACACAAAAGGAACTTTGAAAAGTCTCTTGTCTATATGATGCTCTTCGTCCGCCGGAGTCAGAACCTCACTTTCATCTATATAATCCACTCCGATGGCTTCGAGTATCTGGGCTTCCACAAAGTGGCCTATTCGACACTTTGCCATGACTGGAATAGTGACTGCGTTCATTATCTCCAGTATAAGGCCCGGATCGCTCATACGGGCTACTCCCCCTTGGGCCCGAATGTCCGCGGGCACCCGCTCCAGAGCCATCACTGCACACGCACCCGCATCCTCCGCTATCCGGGCATGTTCCGGAGTCACCACATCCATTATCACTCCGCCCTTCAGCATCTGGGCGTGCCCACGTTTCACCGTCTCTGTGCCGGTTTCCATCTACTGTCTCCCCAATTCTGATCGGCTATGAATATGCATATCCCCGCATGAAGGGGACCGATAATGTAGTATATCACTTTAACAGGACACGTGAATTGATTCAAATGAAAGAAGCTCTCATGAGTTTCCGATTGCGGAATTGTAAGGGCCGCCGATTATGGACGGTAAGCATGATGGCGGTGCTCGTCCTCGTCCGAAACATAATTTGGAACCACTTCATCGACATCCGGTTTTTCAGATCGACCTTTCCTCTCCCACAGCCTTCTCCTGGCACGACTAGCCTTTATTCTGCGTGAGCCGTGGCCGCGGTCCTCCTGAGAAGGAATGGGCTTTCCTGTCATTTCCCCGTAAATGGCATTAAGTATTTCCTGGAGGCTGTTAAAAACTGTCTCAACTACAGCGGGATCAAGCTGTAAGTCTCCTACCGGAGTCCTCCCTTTTTCCACAGTTTCTTCCGCAATATTGTAGGCTGCCAACACGCTCCTGACTATGTTGTTCTTCCGGTGAATTTCACGCCATGCGATCCAGGAAGCAAACAGGGAAATCATGCCGAAGAGAACACAAAGTACGAACACGATTACATTAAAGTACCTTATAGTTATGTCCAGCAAGTTCATGGTTTCCATGTAAAAACTCCTCTACGGAATAGACGACATGAAATTGCCCATCTTATAACGTCTGACTCCTACCAGGAATGAAGTGTAGCGTCAACGGAAATGAAGACAATGAGCAGGGGTTCGGTATGGTTGACTTCGCGCCGACCTGCGAGCCGATCATTGAGAACCGTCGAGCGCAAACTCTTCGGGCCGGGGCCGCGGAATCACTTAGCCAGGTAGACAATAGGAGAGGCAAGCCTTTGTGAGGAAAAACCGCCCCTCCACCAATAGGACCATTGACCGAGTGGGTTATTTCTATTTCTTCTGGGCCTCGACTTTCTCAATTTCTTCCGAGACGAACTTCCTGAAAGACTCATCCGCGGCCATGAGAGCCGCCATGTCGGCTTCAAGGTTGGAGGGTTCTATTTTGCAGATCCAGCCCTGACCGTACGGGTCTTCATTGATTTTTTCCGGCTCATCTTCAAGAACCTGGTTGACCTCGGCAACAGCTCCTGAAACCACTGCATAAATTCTGCCGACCCATTTACCCGACTCAATTGATCCGTAGGGCTTTCCCTGGGTGAGTCCGTCGCCCTCCTGGGGAAGATCGACAAAGGTAATTTCCCCTGCCTGTTTTGATATAAACTCAGTAGCTCCAGTAACTATAAAATCGCCGTCCTTTTTTGCCCAATAATGATTCTGTTCATATCTAAGGTCATCAGGAAACACGTAACCTTCATATTCCATATCAACCTCCTATCAGCCTCACAGATGCCATTACACAGTTTCATGCGCCAGTGATATCTCGTATCCGGTTCAGCCTTCGACTATCTTCAGAACGGTGGAAGGCTTCACACGGTTCATCTTGAACCCCAATTCCTCGGAAGACAGACCCAAGGCCAGACCGAGGACTTGCGGATAGTAAACCACAGGAACCTTAAGGTCAAGAGCAGCCTTCTTGGCTATCTTTTTCTGCTGGCCCTCATACATCACGTTGCAGAAAGGGCACACCAGGACGAGCGCATGTGCGGCGGTCTGCGCCACGTCTTTCAATTTTTTTGTTGCCAATGCATTGGCGGTATCTTCCGACATCCCCAGAACGCCCCCGCCACAACAGTCTTTCAGTGATGGATAATCCACTACTTCAGCCCCTGTGGCAAGAATCAATTCAGCTAAAGTAACGGGGACTTCGGGCGAGTCGAAACCTGCCGTAAGCTCTGATGGCTTTAGGTAATGGCACCCATAGTGTGGGGCCAAAATCACACCAGCCAGGGGCCGCTTAACCGCGGTCCTGATAGCGTCAACACCTATCTCTTCCCACAGAAGACGCATGTAGTGTCGCACTCGGACGGGCCCTTCATATCTCAACCCAATAGAAGCCAGACGAGTGTTGACCTCTTCTTTTAACTCCGGTCGGCTCTCGAGCACGTGTGCTACCTCGGTAAGGGTGCCCACACAGGCATTACAGAGCCCGCAGACTTCGAGCCCCTCCCTTTCTGCAAGTGCCAGATTGCGGGCCGCAATTACCATGGTATCTCGGGCATTAATAGATTTCAAAGGAAACCCGCAGCAACCAAACGATTCGAGATCACGAAATGTAATACCCAGTGCCTGTGCCGTCAGCCTTGCCGAGACTTCGTAGTTCAGGTTTCGAACAGGAACAGTGCAACCGAGATATAAGAGCGTTTCCATGCAACTACCTTGAAGACTCTTAGTCCAAGAGTGTGCTGTAATCCTCTGCGTGCTCCACGATGTGGGGTAGGCCCATTTTTTCACGCTTTTCGTTCTCGAAATCGGTGACCTCGTACAGTCGACCGTGATCCTTCAAGAGAGTTTTCTGCGCGGTTAGTCCTGCCGGAATGCACGCTTCTGCCACGGCAAGATTCTTAATGGCAAACATTACGTCGGTGAATCTGACGTTTTGCGGGCACACTTCATGGCAGCCATAGCATGATGAACAAAGCCAGATGAAGTCGCTCTCCAGGACTTCTTTCTTCATTCCCAAGAGCGCCATTCTTATGATCTTCCTGGGGTCGTAGCGCTTATCGACTGCCTCGATTGGGCAAGCAGATGTGCAGGCTTTACAGGCAAAACAAGCCTTGATGCCTTCTCCACCCGGCTGCCGGGCCACCAAATCTTTGAAAGATGCGTCCAGTTCATTAAGCTTGATGCGGCTCATCAAGTTGCTCCTTGTCTTTCATTCAATTCTGAGCGGCATTGACGCCAAGTAGAATACGGAAACAATTGCCGGCTGCCTTCCGAGAATGTACAAGGGTTACACCCCGGCTAATAATTCAAGGCGCTTTTCAGTGACACTACTGCAACATCCTGACAACAGCCTAAGAAAATAACTCACATGCCAGAACGTGTCAAGAGGGCGGAAATCAGTCTTATTTTAGCAGAACAACTCCCGGCGTGAACTACTGCGATGACTGTTCCTATTCAACCTCACATCCGCGAACCTGACCGGTGCCCCATCGTAAATCGTTTTCTCGGTGTACTCCCTCGGATGGAAACTTACCAAAAAAAAATGCGTCTAAATCTGATCAAGACGGCAACAATTGTAGTAATAAAATCTAAGTGGAGGTGTAGATATTTCCAGTCCAGAGAGCAGTGGTGATAAAGTCATGTTTCGATTGTGACGGTCCCCAGATTTGACGAAGAGCAACCGACAACAATCTCCACTACTCGTCAGAATAATCTGAATTCGATTTGCACGCGATTCAATTTCCACCGCGGGGGTTGAGACATGAACAGGCAAAAGCATTTAGTCACAGAGTTGCTTGCGCGGGTGGGGGTTACCATAAATGGTTCTAACCCTTGGGATATCCAGGTTAAGGACGAGCGAATCTGTGCCCGCGTGCTCGCCCAAAAGAATTTGGGTCTCGGCGAGTCTTACATGGACGGCTGGTGGGACTGCAAGAGCATAGATGAGTTGATATGCAGAATTCTTAAAGGTAATCTGGAAAAAAAGATACGCGGAAACCTCAAGCATCTTCTTGCAGTTGTTCAAGCTGTCCTGTTCAACCGTCAGTCCAGAAAGCGCTCTCGCCGAGTCGCACAAGAACATTACGATCTCGATAACGAACTCTTCATGTCTTTCCTGGATCCCTACAACCAATACAGTTGCGCATATTTCACCGGGACTGAATCGTTGGAACGAGCCCAGTCAAATAAGCTGGATCTGATTTGCAGAAAAATAGACTTGCAGTCTATAGACCACGTCCTTGACATCGGTTGCGGGTGGGGTGGATTCGCCAAATACGCAGCTCAGAACTGCGGTTGTAGGGTTACCGGCATAAACATATCGCACGAACAAATGCGATTTGCGCAAGACTTTTGCCAAGGACTGCCGGTAGGAATTCTGGATTGCGATTACCGCGACGTTCGAGGATCTTTTGACAAGATCGTCTCCGTAGGGATGTTCGAACATGTGGGATATAAGAATTACAGGAATTTCATGGAGGTGGCTCACCGTTGTCTGAAAGATGATGGGATTTTTCTTTTGCACACCATCGGCAGTAATGAGTCCAGGGTAAGAAGCGATCCATGGATAAACAAGTACATATTCCCAAACGGCTTGCTGCCGAGCATTGCCCAAATCAGCAAGGCTGTGGAGGGTTTGTTCGTTGTCGAAGATTTACACAACCTCGGGCCACACTACGAAAAGACTCTCATGGCATGGAACGAGAATTTCCAGAAGGCTCGACCAGGGATCAAGGACAAGTACGGAGAGAGATTTTGCCGGATGTGGGAATATTACTTACTCTCCTGTGCAGGAGCATTCCGAGCCCGCGACAATCAGCTTTGGCAGATGGTCCTTACCAAGTACGGCACGGCACAGCCGGCGTGTAGGTATTGAAAAAGCACAAGATTCTCCACACTCTTTGGATCACTAATAATCCCAGGAGCGACAGATTGAGGTAATGCCTGGGACTCAGGGCAGCATACACCGTGCTGCCCTGACGATGCCGACGTCGGATGGAGGTTGAAAGCTCTCACTAGCCTGACGCTACCTATTTCAACGTTGCATCTCTTTCGGCTTTCCAGTCAGGAAGGATGGAACCATCGCCGCCATGAACGCTCATGCTGGCAACAACGGCTTTCTTGAGGGTCAAATCCACCTTCCATTCACCGTGCTTGCCCAACCGTACGGACGCAACTTCCAAATTCGGGACGGCCTGCTGAACGATCTTTACTGCCTGTTCCGGTGACGCCGATACTTCTTGTACCATCACGTCCTGACCCTTAGGCATGATTTCACCAGTGGCGGGATTGAGTCTTACTTTGGATACGATTTTTCCGTCCAGTAGCAGGGTGACTTCGAGTTTCTTCTCCCCTCTCTTGCCCGTGTTGACAAAGCTCTTGCCGACGGTCACCTTCGGTAAAGCGGTTTTCACCGAGGATATGGCTTGTTCTGCTGTTATCGTCGGTTTGATGGAAGAGCCTTTGTCCCCGTTTTTCTTTGCCAAAGCGGATGTTGTAAACAGCATAGATACGGCCAAGAGGATGACCGCTGCCAATGACGCCGAATTAACTTTGGGTTTCATTTTTCGTACCTCCCGTTCTGTTCTTGTAGTTGAGTATACTGCCGGGAGATTACCGCAACCTTTCACGAAGATTACATTTTTGAAAGGTTGAATGCTGCATTTTCATTTAGACCCTTTAGCCAGCAGGCAATTGCACAGAGTAGGTCAATTCCTGTTCTTTCTATGGCCAACCCTGGAATGCTCCCTCATGCAATACCCCTTGTACACGGCTCATTTGGAATGAACCGTTCCATCTGTTTCATGGTCATTCTTCATCCCTTTTCCAGGAAAACCTGAGGGGCGGATGGTAATTGGAAATCGCTAAACCCCTTTGTCTCTGGCACAAACAGATAATAGACCACGAATGCCGCCGCCGCAATAAAGCCTAGAAACAGAAATCCTGCATTGAAGCCCCAAGCATGCACAATATACCCTGCAACCACGTTGCTGGGGTGCAGCGCTTTCCTGTTTCGGATAACGGTTCAAAAACATTAGATCCAAAAAGTTTCCAGAGAGGACTTGGTCATGCTTCATCGAGTAATGTCGCTATACCGGAGCGCGCCCGCTCGGAACGGACCGGGGACCTGCTCCAGTCAGAGGAAGCGATATCCTTTTATTCGCGTTTTTTGTCCCCATTTGCCGTCCTTGCGGGTAGAGGTTGGATCTTTGCCAGTATCAGCATTGGAACGGAAGCGAGCTGAATCACCACAGAAAACACAATGAGAGTTCCCGGAGAGAAATCGTACAATACCCCCATGAGGATGCTCCCTCCGAACCAGAAAAAGCCATAGACGGTATTCAATACTCCATAGGCGAGTCCCAGTCTATTGACGGGGACCATATCCGCAATAGCAGCTCGCATGACTGACTCCTGCGCTCCCATACCGATTCCCCATAAGGCCATCCCAGCAAGAGCTGCATAGAAGCCGCCCATAAATACCAGGGGAGCAAAAAAAGCGGATAACAGAACAGCGAAAATCAGGACCGAGAAGCCAATACGGTCAAATACCCGTCCCAGCACGAGCGCGGCAACCCCATCGACACCCATTGCCACTGCATAGAATATCGGGATCCAGTAGTCCGGAGCCACGGACGCTTTCTTGAAATGATAGGCTACCAGGGCAAAATCCGCATATCCCGCAGCAATGAAGCCGACAGCAACCACGTAGAGCCAAAATGCACGTGGATAGCCCTTGCCTTCCAGTTTGATGGAAGCGGGCTCGAGATCACGAGGATTGGGATAAGACACCTTTGCTGCTAATAACAGGCTCAGTGCGATCAGGGCCGGAAACAATAGTATGCCAAAGCCCTCTCGATAACTGCTCCTAAAATGGACAACCGCCGCAACTACCAACGGGCCAAGCACAGCGCCTATCTGATCCAGAGCCTCATGCAGGCCAAAGGACCAACCACGCCCAATTGGCTCAGATGCACACGAAAGCATCACGTCACGGGCCGGCGTTCTAACAGCCTTACCCATTCTTTCAGTAACCATCAGTACCGCAGCAATTTCCCAATGACCGACCAATGCAAGGAGAGGAACCGCCAAGAGATTGATAGCGTAGCCCACGAAAACGATTGTCCAATATCGACCCGTTCGATCAGCCAAGTAACCCGACACAAGTCGCAACGCATATCCGCTCAGTTCACCAAAGCCCGCGACGACTCCCACTACAGTTGCGCTTGCACCAAGAATAGCCATGAAGGGACCGGTGATACTTCGGGCCCCTTCGTATGTAAAGTCCGCGAATAGGCTTACCGCACCCAGCAAGACGACGAATTTCAGCGCCGCAGTTTTTGAAATATCGCAGGAAGCTTTTCCGGCTAATTGATTTCCCATGACAACGTGCTCCTGAAGGATGGTGAAGCAATGTTGATATGCCACTCGTTGATAATGAATGAGGGAACATTACCGCAACCTTTCACAAGGATTACATTTTGGAAAGGTTCGCCGATCTCAATTGCGGAAAGAGGATGGGGGTACATGATCAACTGCCTTGGGGAAGACATACGGTGAACGTGGAACCGGTTCCGGGTTGGCTTGAAACCTCGACATATCCGCCGTGTGCTTTGACAATGGACATAACCAAACTGAGCCCCAGTCCAAGTCCCCGTTGTGAGCGACTCTTGTCCCCCCGATAGAGACGGTTCCAGATTTTGGGGATTTCTTCCTCAGGGATACCGGCACCAGTGTCCTTGACCGCTATGATAATCTGTTTAGGGCTTTGCGTAGTCTCAACATCGACTCTCCCCCAGTCCGGGGTATATTTGACTGCGTTATCCAGCAAATTCGCCAGCACCTGCCGTATCCTGTGGGGATCTACAGTCACCTGCAAGTCTTCCGAAAAGGCTGTGCTGATAACGATATTCTTTTCTTCGGCCACGTAACGGTAGAGTTCGACGACCTCTTCGTCCTTATTTCTAGGAACACATTGATAGCCTATACCATATTCCAAAGAATACCCGCCCATAGGAAGATTGAGCATGACACGAAGCGAGAAGCTATTTACATTTACACGACGGATCGCCATTTCCCCGCAGACTTGACAGCACCTGTTACCAAGACTAATGTGAAGCTTGTTTTTACGATTAAGTTTGATGGAGAAGGTTCTCTTGGAAGACTCTATGCCCATTCGTCCGGACGACGGTGCATTTCTTTCCGAGGTCGAGGGCCTGTCTGGTGTCCAGGTCTCAGCCTGTTTTCACTGTGAAAAATGCACCAGTGGATGCCCCGTGTCTTATGCCATGGACTTGCCTCCCAATCTCTTGATACGGCACATTCAACTTGGGCAAAGGGATAAGGTGCTGGGATCGGAGACTATATGGGTGTGCGCTTCTTGCATAACCTGCTCCACGCGTTGTCCCAACGACATAGATTTGGCTCACGTGATGGATGCCCTCCGAAGGATGTCCATGCAACAGGGAACCGTCAGCCTGTCTCGGGTGAGGGCGTTTCACGAAGAATTCATGAAAGCGATCCGCACCCACGGGCGGGTGCACGAAATAGAAATGATCGCCAGGTATAAAATCAAGACGGGCACTTTGCTTGAGGATATGGAACTGGGACGCGAGTTGTTCGCTCGAGGGCGAATAAGATTGATTCCGGAGAGAATTAAGGGCCGCAGAGAGGTCCGCGACATAGTGGCCTGATCGCGTGGATTTTTGAAATGGAACTGAATTATTATCCTGGCTGTAGCCTTCATGGTACAGCCCATGATTACGATGTGGGGATAGTGGCCGTCTTTCGGCATCTGGGAGTAGATCTGATTGAACTGGACGACTGGAACTGTTGCGGAGCCAGCAGTGCCCATATAATGCATCCTCGCGCTGCTGTGGAACTGCCGGCCAGAAACTTGCTCATTGCATCCCAATCCGACAGGCCCCTCCTCACCCCGTGTGCGGCTTGTTTTCATCGCTTGAGGCTCTGCCAGGCGCACCTACTAGAGCATCCGGCAGATCATCCCTACGCTGCAGCGCTGACACGGGTTGAGGTCGTTCATATCAACGAGATGCTATTGAAAGACGAGATCCAGAAAAAGATAAAGACAAATATCAATAATCCTCTCGCCGGCATCAAGGTAGTTCCCTATTACGGTTGTCTGACCGTACGCCCCCCTCGAGCAATGAAACATCCTGATCCTGAAAACCCAAGGGAAATGGACGCCATCTTGAACATTCTCGGAGCCGACGTAGTCAACTGGAGTTACAAAACGGACTGCTGCGGAGGAAGCCTGGCTATGACTCGGCCGGATGTGGTCCGAAGGCTTTCGGGTAATTTGTTCGAAGCCGCTCGAGAGGCCGGCGGTGAACTCATAGTCACAGATTGTCCCATGTGCCAGGCTAACCTGGACACAAGACAGAAGGAGATCGAGCGGGAGAGGAATACGAGTTACCAGATGCCGGTGGTTTACATCACGGAGCTATTGGCGGTCGCCATGAGTGTTCCTGAAACGCGTTCCTGGTGGCGAAAACATATTGTGGATCCTGTTCCGCTTTTGAGAAGCAAGGGGTGGGGCGCGTGAAAGAGCATCCCGATTATAAGGATAAGATTGGCGCAGTATTGGTCGCGGGAGCCGGTATAGGGGGCATGCAGGCAGCAATAGACCTGGCAAATGCCGGGTACAAAGTCTACCTGGTGGAAGAGAAAAGCGCTATAGGCGGCCGCATGGCTCAACTCGACAAGACTTTCCCCACCAATGACTGTTCCATGTGCACCATTTCACCCAGGCTGATCGAGGTCGACAAGCACCCCAACATACAAATTTTGACCAATTCGGAGATTCTCGCCGTTGAAGGAGAAGCGGGACATTTTAGCGCTCGGATACTCAAGCATCCTCGCTACGTGGACATGCTGAAATGCAACGCATGTGGAGATTGCTTTGAAGTGTGCCCTGTGGAGATCCCTAACGAATTTGACGAGGGGCTTCAACCTCGCAAGGCTATACACAAACTTTATCCTCAGGCCATACCCAACAAAGCGGTGATACAAAAGGCCGGCGTGAGTCCATGCAAAGCAGCGTGCCCAGCTCACATCCACGTTCAGGGATACTTGGCCCTGGCGAAGAAGGGAAAATATAAGGAAGCTCTTAGCCTGATTCGAAAGGACTGTGCACTCCCGTCGGTTTGCGGTCGGGTGTGCGTGCGTTTTTGCGAGCAGCAATGTTCCAGGGCCCAAGTTGACGAAGCTATTGCCATCAATGACGTAAAATGGTTCCTCTCGGAACAGGACGACCCCGGGGATACGCCGGAGATCCAGCCGGCAAAGGACCGGAAGGTCGCAGTCGTCGGAGCCGGCCCTGCCGGCCTAAGCTGCGCTTATTATCTTGCCCTCAACGGATATCCAGTCACCGTTTTCGAAAAGGAGGCGGAGCCCGGCGGTGTTCTTCGTTATGGCATCCCCGAATACAGACTTCCGAAGGCTATTCTCAAAAGGGATATCGACTACATAAGACGCTGCGGTGTGGACATTCGATGCTCCACCGCGTTGGACCAGGATAGGACCCTTCAGGATCTGCGGGACCGGGGTTATGATGCCATTTTTTTGGCCGTGGGCTGCTCTTCAGGAGCGAGACTGGGAATTTCCGGGGAGGATACGCCAGGAGTTGTCCAGGGCGTGGATTTTCTTAGAGACACTGCCCAGGGCAAGAAGACCGATTTGGGGACAAGGGTCCTGGTCATAGGCGGCGGCAACGTAGCTATAGACGTTGCGCGAACTGCCGTCCGGCTCGGTGTGGACGAGGTGCACCTGGTGTGCCTGGAAGATCGAGACGAAATGCCGGCACATCCAGACGAGATCCACGAGGCAGAGGCCGAAGGAGTCACTGTACACAATTGTTGGGGTCCCTTTGATCTTGTGCCTAGTGAAACCGGTGTTGGGGTGAGAGGAGTATGCTTCAACCAGTGTGTCTGTGTCTTTGACGAGGATGGCAGATTCAATCCGAGTTTCGATGACCAGTGCTCCATGGGCATGGAAGCGGACACAGTAATCTTAGCAATTGGCCAGAGAGTCGATAAGAGGCTGTTGGAATTACTAGAAAACGTCGAGACAGTTCGCGGGAACAGCATTAGCGTAGACCCTTTAACCTGCGCAACGTCAGTGGAAGGACTTTTTTCAGCAGGAGACGCAGTAACAGGCCCGAAGACGGTGATCCAGGCATTGGCCGGCGGAAAAGAAGCCGCCGAGTCAATCCGGAGATTCCTGGAAGGCGAGGACCTCCGAACAGGTAGACAATTAGAGCGGCCCATCGCCGAACCGGATATCAAGGGAGTTGTGCCTTCCCCCAGGAGATGTAAGACAGAAATCCCGGCTGATCTGCGAAAGAGAGATTTTCTGGAGACTGTAGTGGGTTTTGACGAGGCTGCGGTGCAAGCCGAGACTGAACGCTGCCTTGGTTGTGGGATATGTTCCGAGTGCCTTGAATGTGTTCGCGTTTGCCAGCCTAAAGCGACGTGCCATGACGAAATGCCGGAGGAAATAGCACTCGAAATAGGCTCAGTCATACTAATACCCGGCTTTGATACATTTCGGGCTGAAATTAAGGGTGAATACGGTTACGGCCGCATGGCCAACGTAATGACATCCATGGAATTCGAGCGCCTTCTTTCTGCGTCCGGCCCGACTTCTGGAGAGATACGCAGACCCTCCGACGGCGGTCATCCGGGGAAGATCGCCTGGATTCAGTGCGTGGGCTCTCGGGACGTGACGTGCGATCGTGACTACTGTTCGAGTGTTTGCTGCATGTACGCTACCAAAGAAGCGATCATTGCAAGGGAACATGATTCACGAGTTTCGCCTACCATCTTTTACAATGACATTCGTGCCTTCGGGAAAGGGTTCGAATTCTACTACGAGAACGCAGAGGCCAACCTTGGCGTGAGATACCGTAAGGGCATTGTCTCAACGGTCAAGGAGGAACAGCAAACAAAAAACCTGGCAGTAACATTCCGGGGCCAAGACGGAACCATGACTAACGAAACATTTGAGATGGTGGTCTTGTCCATCGGGATCGAGCCTTCGGCTTCGTCCAGGAAGCTTGCCCAGAGATGCGGAATCGATCTGAACAGATTCGGTTTTGCAGAAACCGGCGAATTCTCTCCAAATAGGACCACCAAGCCTGGAATATTTGTCGCAGGCGCGTTCGAGGCGCCAATGGACATTCCGGAATCGGTAATGGGCGCAGCGTCTGCTGCCGCACTTTCGGGCGAGCTGCTCAGTGAGGTCCGCAACACCATAGTTACAGCAAAGACCTTTACTCCAGAAAGAGACGTGCGCGGCGAAGACCCCAGGATTGGTGTGTTTGTTTGCCATTGCGGCTCAAACATTGCACGTATTGTGAACGTACAAGAAGTGATGGAATACGCCTCGACCCTTCCTCATGTGGTATTTGCCGAACATAACCTCTTTACCTGCTCCACCGACACCACTGTGGCTATTGCGGATAAAATCCGAGAACACGGAATCAACAGGTTGGTAGTTTCGTCTTGCAGCCCGAGGACTCACGAACCACTTTTCCGTGAGGTTTGCCTTGATGCTGGAATCAATAAGTACCTGTTTGAGATGGCTAACATACGCGACCAATGCTCCTGGGTTCACCAGCAAGAACCTGAAGCAGCCACTGAAAAGGCTAAGGATCTGGTCCGCATGGCGGTCTACCGGGCAGCCAAGTTGGAGCCGATTCGTGAGCGCTCGTTTCAGGTCGTACGGCGAGGGCTGGTTATAGGCGGCGGTGTTGCAGGCATGACAGCCGCTCTATCCTTGGCCGATCAGGGATTCGAGGCTTTTTTGGTTGAGAGAGAAGGACTCCTTGGAGGCACGGCCTTGAACCTGCGTCGCAGCTTAACCGGACTCGATGTAACGGCTTTTGTGGAAGGACTCCAACTGAGGACACTGTCTCACCCCAAGATAAGTGTGTTGATGAATTCTGAGTTGAGGGAATATTCGGGGCACGTGGGACGATTCCTGGTGAAGGTCAGGAACCGTAAGACCGGTGAGGAGATCGACACGGAGATCGGTGCAATCATAGCAGCTACGGGAGGGATCGAATATGAACCCACCGAATATTTGAGAGGAAAATCAGAAAAGGTCTGGACCCAAACTGAGCTGGAAAGATGTATTTATGACGAGCCGGACAAGATGGCAGGAGTAAAGAACGTCGTCATGATACAGTGTGTGGGTTCCCGCGAGCCGGACAATCTCTATTGCAGCAGGGTGTGCTGCGGAACCGCGGTGAAGAATGCTCTGGCTCTCAAACAAATGGATCCAACTACAAATGTTTTTATTCTGTACAGAGACATACGGACTTACGGGTTCAAGGAACTCCATTACAGGAAGGCACGAGAGGCGGGTGTAATTTTCCTCCGCTACCAGAGGGATCGTAAGCCTGTGGTCGAAGAAGGAGCTGGGAGGTTGATGATCACTGTATTCGACCAGATCCTTGGAGGTGAGGTGGCTATTCCTGCTGATCGAGTTGTCCTCAGCGCCGCTATTAGGCCCCATCCTCAAACAGAAGCCCTCGGAGCCCTAATGAAACTCCCTCGTAATGACGTGGGGTTTTTCATGGAAGCGCACATGAAGATGCGTCCGTTGGATTTCGCAAGCGAAGGCATTTACCTGTGCGGATTGGCTCATGGTCCGAAGTATCTGCCCGAAACCATAGCCCAGGCCAAGGGCGCTGCGGCCAGGGCAGCCACTGTCCTGAGCAAAGACATCCTCCAGGTGTCCGGTGAAGTCTCGGTGGTCGACCCGGACCTTTGCGCGTCGTGCCTGACATGCGTGCGAGTATGTCCTTACAACGTTCCGACGATTGATGCCGGAACGAACCGTGCCTATATAGAGGCCGCATCCTGTCAAGGATGTGGCATCTGCGCCAGTGTCTGCCCACGAAAGGCCATCAGACTACAACATTATACGGACGAGCAGGTACTCGCGAAGATTCAGGCTATCTGATTTAGAAAAATTCGAATGGATCATGACAATCTGAAAATTATAGCTTTCACGTGTACGTATTGTGCGTATAACGCTGCTGACTTGGCCGGATCTATGAGGATTCAGTATCCTCACAATGTGCGGATAGTAAAGCTCTTGTGCACGGGGAAGATTGAACCGATCCTCCTGTTGGAGGCGTTTCGCCATGGGGCCGATGCAGTGTTCGTGGCCGGCTGCATGGAAGGTGAATGCCATTTCGTTGAGGGCAACCTCCGTGCTCGCCAGGTTGTAGAATACACGAAACAGTTGATCGAGGATGGAGGTATGGATCCTCGTCGTCTCGAGATGTTCAACATGAGTGCGTCTATGGCCCAAAAGTTCGTTCAGGCTGTCCTGACAATGGCAACACGACTTCAGGAATTGGGTCCGTCTCCTGTGGGGGATGTATCACCTAGCGAACCGTAAATTTGTCACCTTCGCGTTCTTTCTTGAGGCTTATACTGTTTCTCGATACTCCTCTCCGAACTAACTTTCGCTGTGGGGCCGCGCCATCTTGTAGGGCTGAATGGCCTCTTCAAATTCCGAGTCGGTCAGATAGCCCAGGGCCAAACAGGCCTCCTTCAAGGTAATATCATTGTGTTGGGCTCTATGAGCAGCTTTTGCAGCTTTGTCATATCCTATCACAGGATTGAGAGCAGTCACCAGCATGAGTGATTCTCGTACTAAGTAATCGATCCTTTTCAGGTTTGGCCGCAAATCAACAATGAGGAAATCTGTGAAGGAGTTGCACGTGTCGGTCAACAAATCAAGGGCCTGCATCAAATTAAAAATCATAATCGGCTTGAAGACGTTCAATTCAAAATTTCCCTGACTGCCCGCAACAGAGATAGCAGTGTCGCATCCCATCACCTGCACGGCCACCATGGTCATGGCTTCGCACTGTGTGGGATTCACCTTTCCAGGCATGATGGAGGATCCCGGTTCATTGGCCGGTAGAATCAACTCGCCAATTCCACATCGAGGGCCTGACCCCAGCCATCTGATATCATTAGCTATCTTCATCAACGAGCATGCAAGCGTCTTTAGGGCGCCACTAACCATCACTATGGCATCATGCGCCGCAAGAACGGAAAATTTGTTCTTCGCGGAAACAAAGGGTAAATCTGTTATTTCACTGATATACTTGGCGGCTCGTTCGGCGAATTCCTTATGGGTGTTGAGGCCGGTGCCAACTGCGGTCCCACCTAAAGCGAGCTGGTACAAATCGGGAAGAACTCTCTTGATGCATTCCAAATCAGCGTCCAACTGGGCCACATATCCTGAGAATTCCTGGCCCAGAGTCAGCGGCACAGCATCCTGAAGATGAGTTCGTCCTATCTTAACGATATCCTTGAACTCCTCAGCTTTTTGATTCAGTGCATCCCTCATCTTTTTTACTGCCGGCAGAAGGGAGTCATGAATTTTCATCGCTGCCGACACGTGCATTGCGGTGGGAAAGGTATCGTTGGATGACTGGGACATGTTGACATGATCGTTGGGATGGACAGGGTCTTTGCTGCCCAGCTTCCCTCCAGCCAGTTCAATGGCCCTATTCGCAATGACCTCATTAACATTCATGTTGGTCTGGGTGCCACTTCCGGTCTGCCAAACATGAAGCGGGAAGTGGTCTTGAAGTTTGCCATGCCTCACCTCTTCAGCAGCTTTGATAATAAGATCAGATTTTTCAGAAGGGAGCTTTCCAAGATCGCGGTTGGTGAGGGCCGCTGCTCTCTTAATTATCCCAAAGGCTTTGATCACTTCTTCGGGAATCAGGTCTCTTCCGATATTGAAGTATTTTAGAGACCTCTGTGTTTGTGCACCCCAGTACCTGTCTGCAGGGACCTCTATCGGACCCATGCTGTCAGATTCGGTCCTGGTTTTATTTTTCGACTTCGTCATGACTGCCTCGCTCGTGTTATGTCTCCGCAATAGGTTGGGAGAGAGACTTGGTTGTGTTACGGTGAAGACATGAAAAACAAGAATGAAAACCTATGGCCAGTGCCAAAAGTAATGTCCGATTCGTCCTACTGCATACCACGTCGCCGGGTATTGTGGGAGCAAGTCCTCCGAAACGTGAGCCCCGGTACGGTTAGTCCGAGCCCGCTACATTGGTTGTATAATACACATGATGAACTCATGCCCATCGTCAACGGGAATTGACTCTGACACGGTTATGTGCTCTTTGGGCTCATGGTGTAGTTCCATTCTCCATGGAAGTCATGTCTTGTGATCTTGATTTGAGCCATCTCTTTGTTCGACCACCTTGAGTCCTTTAGGATAGGTACGCGTGTCAAGTTCGCAACGAACCCTGAGCCCCGTTTCAGTACAGGTTGAAGCTATATCAAATTGACTATTTCCCACCAACTCTTTTTTCTTCGTATCCACTGATATGGCAGGCTGATGATTCGACAGATGCTCTTGAATTTTACCACTGATATACTCAAACTGCGCATTCCGATCTCTTCCTGACAGTTGTCGAAGTCTTGATGGAGTGATCACGTCACCGTGCCTGTCATAATCTTCGCCTAAAAATCTGGGAATCCTCCTGCAATCAATGATCATGATCCCGAACCGGTCTGACAGGTTCCTGAGTGTGCCAAACCGATGAGCTTGTCTTGACACTCGGAAATCGCTTTGTTATTTGTGTCATGTAGTGTGGTTAATTCTATACCAGTTGCCAAAATTTCTGCCCGAATGAAACACGGTTGTACGCGAGCGAATCCCCCCAACCGCCATTTGCCCAAAAAAAAAGGGGGGGGGTAGAAAGCGAAAGCGGCAATAATTTTGGCACTGGCTATAACCTTTCTCCAAGAGGCGCGGATGATCGTTGCAAAGCTGAAGCCCTTCCCTGAAGTCAAGAACATGCTGGTTGGTTATTCCCGCGTGTTGGTAGCAGGATGCGGAACATGCGTTGCCGTATGCTTGGCCGGGGGAGAAAAGGAAGCGGGTATTCTGGCATCCCAACTCATGTTGGCCGCCGGCATTGACAAGACGGACTTGCAGGCTACCGCGGCTACGGTTGAAAGACAGTGCGATCGTGAGTTTCTTCGCCTTTTCAAAGACAAGGTTTCTCAGGTTGACGCAGTGGTATCGCTCGCCTGCGGCGCGGGCATCCAGTTTTTGTCCGAGGAATATCCCAGTGTGCCCGTCATCCCTGGCGTAAATACCAGTTTCATAGGAGTAGCGGAAGCAGCCGGGGAGTGGACGGAGCGCTGCCGAGCCTGCAACCAATGCTACCTTGGGATCACTGGCGGCATTTGTCCGGTCACGATGTGTTCCAAGGGGCTTCTGAATGGTCCATGCTGCGGAACCGTACACGGGAAATGTGAAGTAGACCCTGAAAGAAACTGTGCTTGGACCATGATATATGAACGTCTTGACAAGCAATCCAGGGGCTCGTTGCAAGAAATGACTGTTTCGCCGATGAAATATGACATGTGCCGGCGGCCGGGAAAAGTTGTTCATGCCGCTTATCAAAAGAGGTTCCATATTGGTTAAAAGTTTTCACGAACGACTAGCCTCAGACGACTTTCAAGTTTTGGCGAGGGTGATTCCTCCCAAGAGTCCTGAACTTTCGTCCACCCTTTCGTCGATTTCCTCATGGAAAGGTAAAGTCGACAGTTTACTTGTCTCGGACAACCAGTCTGCAAGGATGGGTATTTCTTCTCTTGTGCTGGCCGAAAGACTCGGCAGAGATGGTAACGATGTTATTATGACCATCTCGTGTCGCGATCGTAACAGGATTGCGCTAGGATCGACGGCTCTTGGTTGTGCCGCGTTATCGATAGGTTCGATCTTGTGCGTTTCAGGCGATCATTTCAACTTTGGCGATCATCCGGAAGCAAAACCAGTTTACGATTTGGATTCGGTTCAGCTAATCTCCATGATTAGGGAAATGGAGAAGGGGAGAGATGGTGGCGGTAACGCACTGGAAGGCGCTCTATCTTTTTGCCTTGGAGCGGCCGTCTGTGCCACTGCGGATCCTCTTGGGCCCCAGTTGATGAAAGCCAGAAAGAAAGTTGCAGCCGGCGTGGATTTTTTCGTAACTCTACCCATTTTCACCATTGACCAGTTGGGTCCGTTTCTTGACGCTGCGAAGGACATGCCCGTGAAGATTATTGCCGGGGTTCTGTTGCCGTCCTATGCGGAAATTGTGCGGTACCAGGACGGGTCTATTCCAGGTACTTTTATTCCTGACTCTGTCGTAAGGGCGTGGAGGGACGACGGTGAGGATGATTTTCTGTCAACCTCAGTTGAACACGTTCGGAAGCTGGTTTCACTGTTGAGGGAGTCAGGAAGAGTTACAGGCGTTTGTATCAGCGCCAATGGTAGGGAATTGGAGATCGGATCGCTGCTCTGAGCCGGATTATGATGACAGATGCTGTTATTATCGGTGGTGGGATCGCCGGTACACGTTGTGCGATTGAACTTTCGCGACTCGGGTTTCGCTCCGTTGTTGTGGAGAAGAATCCTTATCCCGGAGGGCATGTGGCCCTCTATTGTTGCAAGGCGACTGACCAATGCCAAAGATGCGGTGCGTGCCTACTAGAGGACCAACTTGAGAGTTCAGATGCTTCCAATAGAATAGGTTGGTCTCTGAGATCCACCGTCACGGAAGTAGAACGATCAAACGGTTCTTTTAGCGTCACGTTAAATAGACAGCCCTTAAGAATTTATCCTGATAAGTGTAACCAGTGCGGCAAGTGCTTGGAAGTATGTCCAGTTCCTGACGCACTCTCAAACACCTTCGTCAAGAACGGGATGTCTCTTGACGAGGACAATTGTCTTTTTTTCAAGGACGGATCGTGCAGAGCATGCGAGAAGGCTTGCAGCGCGGGAGCTGTGAACCTGGATGGAGAAGCAGAGGAAGTCAAGATCGAGGCTGGCACGGTCATCCTTGCATGTGGATTCAAGGCCTTTGACCCGCACGAAAAACCTCGATTCGGATACGGACGTATCCACGGAGTGATCACAGCACTTGAACTTGATTCCATTCTGAGGAGAGACAATTTCGACGCTGGTGAAGGCGAAACGAAATTGAAGTCCGTAGCCTTTATACAATGTGTCGGAAGCAGGGACGCAAAAATAGGAAGAAACTACTGCTCACAGGTATGTTGTGGTTATGCTCTGAGGCTCGCTGAGTTGCTCCGTCATCGTTTTCACGGAATCCAGCCGACTATCTTCTACATGGATATCCAATCATTTGATCGCGACTTTGAGGCGCGTTTTCAGGCGTTTAGACGGAACTTGCGCCTGGTCAGAGCCATTCCCGGTGAAATTCGTCACGGAGCCGACGGTCGGCCGGAGCTTGTATACCTGGGATCAAACGAGGAACGGATCGCTGAGTCCTTCGACCTGGTAGTGCTGAGCGTCGGCATTTCGCCCGACCCGGAATTGCTTCCCCTTGCTGAACTTCTGGGTGTACAGATCAATCAGGATGGTTTCTTTGGAAGGGATGGCAATGAGGTTCTAACTGATGCGACAGGAGTTTTCGTGGCAGGTGCCGTTCACGGCCCAAAGTCAATTGAGGACACTGTATCACACTCGATCAGGACAGCCGGAACAGTAGCTTCATACTTGAAGGGTTCTTGCAGAGGAGAGAATAGGTGAAGGCGCCGGTTCTTGAATCAGTTTTTCTCAACCCCTCGGTTCTACCGGAGAGCAACCTCTTGCACCGCGTCTTGGTGATGGGTGGCGACAAGACAGCGAGCGAGCTAGTCCGCCGACTCGAAAATGAGGGTTTTGAGGTAATAGCTCTCGGGCACCGAGATGACACTGACGGCGGCACAGGTGTTCAACTACCTGCGGACGCCGTGTTGGAAGAGGTACGCGGATTTGTTGGTCGGTTCGAGGCTATCGTAGCCTCGTCCACTGGACGGTCAACCGAATCGGCAGGTTTCATCGTAGCAGCTCCCGCCGCAGTCGCGGTCCCCAAGTACAACGATTATGGACTTGATCCTTCAGATAGAGTCACTACGTTGTCAGCCCTGGAAGCTATCCTTGATGATGGAGCAGACCTGGTCAAGCCTCGCGGAGACTTGTTTCACGTTGTTTTCCTTTGCGGATTGGAAGGGGGATCTGATCCTTTGACATTCGCAAGAGTATTTGATGCAATCGCTCGGCTTACAAAAATTTGCCGAGTCCAGCCATACGTGTTTGCCAGGGACGTCAAAGTTGCTGCTCAGGGCCTCGAAAGACAGTACCGGCATACCCGTAACGATGGAGTCCTTTTCTTCAAATTCGACCAGGATGGACCAGGTTTTGAGAACGGAACGGACGGTTTGGCAGTCGTTTTCCGCGATCCGGTTCTCGGCGTCGAAATGGAACTCCTTCCTGACCTGGTCGTTGTAGACGAAAATCTCCGACCACCTTCTTCGCTAAAACCACTATTGGAAGCAATCCCATCGTCGGCTGTTATGGCGCCTTTTTTGCAGCCCGAGTCCATCAGGTTCTCAGGGGTAGCCACCCCCAAGGCCGGGATCTTAGCTGTGGGGCCGTCTCGTGGTAATTTCGATCCCCTTACCACGGAGTGCGACTTGGATGCCGTCATGGTGGCCCTGAAAACTGCTAGTTCAGAGAATGGACTGGTAGGACTTCCCGGCGCTCCTTTGGTGGACCAGGGCAAGTGCACTATTTGCCTGACATGCATCCGACTGTGTCCACACGGCGCAATGAGTTTCCGGAAGAGAGCCGAAGCTGACGCGGCTAGCTGCAAGCGTTGCGGAATATGTGCAGCCGAATGCCCCATGGGGGCCATAACTCTGGAACCGCCTGCGGGCCAAACCGGTCTTGCTGATAGAATACCCGCTGCCTTGGCTGTTGCCGGTCCTGATGACCGAATAGTGGCTTTTCTGTGCCGTAGATCAGCGGAGAAGGCTTTTGAGTCGGCCACCCTTCAGATTCGGGAGGATCTCACTCCCATTATAGTCCCCTGTGCAGGAACTATTGCCCAAGATCACATACTATCCGCTTTCCGAAACGGTGCGGATGGAGTTCTTGTGGCAGGCTGCCACACAGGAAATTGTGCGTCTATTTACGGAACTGTCCTCGCTGCCGAAAGAGTGTCTGCTACCAAGGTGTTGCTGGATCATGCCGGGATCGGTGCACTCAGATTGATGTTCACCACTCTCGCCAGTAACACACCGGGAGATTTGTCTAGGGCGGTTCAAACGTTGAAACAGATCTTGCGCCACAGTACTACTCGGGAATTCGGTCAAGGGTAGTATTCAAGGCATCCAAACAACCGTATTGCTATGGCAGATTCGGGCTTGACCGTTTTGGTGACTCACAACAGTTTTTGAATCAAGATCTTTTGGTACGGGTCATCTGGTTTCCCTTCTTAGGGAATTTGCTTCGTTCGGAGTTCAAAAAGCACTAAGCAGCCGCTATTGACGGCGTTGGAGGAGGATTTCATGACTATCAGTAAATGGATACCCATGGGAAGAGTACTTCGTCAACAGGCAGTCCAGTTTCCAGACAAACTGGGTTGTCAAGACAAATTTAAGGCTTTGACATTTCTCGAGTGGAACGAGCGCAGTTGCCGCGTCGGCAATGCCTTGATTTCTATTGGATGCGACCGGGGAGACCGTTTTGCAGTCCTCGCTTACAATAGGGTCGAGTGGATGGAAATTTATGCAGGATGCGCTAAAGCAGGCCAAATCTGCGTGCCTCTCATGTTCAGATTGGCTGGACCTGAGATTGAGTACATAGTCAATGACTCCAATAGCAAAGCCATCATCGTGGAGAAACCATTTGTAAGCCTTGTCGACGGTATCCGAAACAAATTAACCATTTCTGCTGGTAACTACATATTCCTGGGTGAACCGGGCGATCCAACCCCTAATGGGTATGTGGGTTACGAAGAATGGCTGGCGGCCGCATCTTCAGGTGAGCCCGACGCGGAGGTTGACGCAGAAGATCCGTGGACTTTTATGTACACCTCAGGCACCACCGGCAAACCTAAAGGCGTGGTGCGAAGTCACGAGAGCTACCTGGCGATGTATTACGTGAACATCGCCAATACCGGTATCAGGCCTACCGATAAACCCCTAATGGTAATGCCCATGTGCCACGTGAATTCAATCTTCTATTCATTTCCTTATACCCTTGTGTCGGCTCCGATCTGCGTCTATAACGAAGCCAGTTTCAGCGCAGAAAACTTCCTGGCCACGGTGGAAAAGTACAAGATTACCTTCGCTTCTCTCGTGCCGACTCATTACATCATGATCCTTTCTCTACCGGACCAAGTAAAGACAAGGTATGACGTGTCCAGCATGCGTCAGTTGTTGGTCTCATCTGCTCCAATAAGGAAGGACACCAAGATTGCCGTCCTGGATTTTTTCAAGAATGCGGAACTGTGGGAGGCCTACGGCTCCACCGAGGCAGGCTTGGTAACCCTCTGCAGGCCGGAGGATCAACTGAGAAAGTTGGGAACCATCGGAAGGGAGATTTTTGGTATAGACCGCATTAAGGTGCTGGATGAAAGCGGTAACGAGGTTCCGGATGGCCAGGTAGGCGAACTGTATGCTAGAACTCCAGAGATGTTCACCAAGTATTGGAACTTACCGGAAAAAACTAAAGAGGTTTTTCAAGGTGAGTGGTTCACGGCCGGGGATATGTGTTACCGTGACCCCGATGGGTTCTACGTTTTGGTCGACCGTAAAGCAAACATGATCATTACCGGGGGAGAGAATGTCTTCCCGTCCGAGGTGGAAAACGCCGTGGGGTCTCATCCTTCGGTAAAGGATGTGGCTGTAATAGGCATACCTCACGACAAGTGGGGTGAAGCGGTCCACGCAGTGGTCATTCTTCATGCGGGAAAGGAGCCGAGCGACCAGTTGAAAGAGGAGATCAGGAAACTTGCACGCTCAAAAATAGCAGCTTACAAGGTGCCAAAGACATTGGATTTCATTGGGGATGACGAGATGCCCCGCACGGGTACTGGTAAAATTCTTCATCGAATTCTCAGAGAAAAGTATGGAAAGTGGAGCGATTCGCGTTAAGTGTGGTTAAGAATTAGTTTTTGTCGTCATTTTTAGTACTGCTTTTCTTGCTATATGTGATTGGGCTGCCCTCTCGGGTAGCCCATGATTTTTCTCTGGGTGCAAAACATCGCTTCCACCCTGAGGCATCGATCTCTGACCGGAGTTTCCGAAAAAAAGGCAAAAATGTGCCGAAAAGCTTACAACTACCTTTGGTTACCTCGATTGGAAGTGAACCCCTAACACTGTGGTTTTGGACAAAGCCTGTCTAATTCCGGCCGTGAGGAATTGTCCCACCGCCCGGTGGTCTTTATCATACTTGGAGACTCATGCAAGCTCTTTTTCGTTAGAGGCATCAACATTGTGGCCACAACTGCGAATGATTGCGTATGGTTGCACGAACTGTTAATCAATAAGCCGGAAACTCCGGTATGAGGGTCCCCTTTAATCGGCTTACACACCGCAAGGGTTTTTTCTAAAACCTGAAATGGGGTGCTGCGATTTTTTATCAGGGAACGGAAGAATGATTTCGCACAGATAGCGCTGTAATGGATCTGGCTTCCGGTCCTCGGATGGGGATAAATGGCAATTGCGAAACAATGTGTGGACCAAAGAAGGACCGAAGATGGGTCAAGAAGGTAGCCCGACAGCAAAATCATTGCTTGCCTATCAAGACTATGCGGTTTGTGTTCGTGCCCCTTTTGAGATTTTCGACCCCCCAGCAATTGGAAGTCTTCGTGAAGATCTGATCGTTGACCAGGACCATCAAGGGTACAAGGCCTGCATCTGCGGCAGCCGGCACTACCAGTGTTTCCAGCAGTACCTTGCCGTTGCGCACTTCGCCGACCTCGAAGGCGACCAAGCCTCCCGGAACAAGGACGCGATGAAGCTCCCTGAACGTACGAGTCATTGCAGCACGCCAGTCCTCCGGCTTCTTGAGCTGCCAGATGCAGACCTCCTTAACGTCTATCCCGTTAAACCAGCATCTAAGCCAGTTGTCTGCTTGATAGTCAACGGTATCAAGGAATGGTGGGGATGTGACTACCAGAGTTACGGAGTCGCTTGGGATGTCGGGTGTTTGGTCCGAAGAGCCTGTCACAATCAATGGAGCACAGGCCGTATCCGGCACATCATGCACATCGTTTTCCTGCAACTTGCAAAGCAGTGACCTCGTCTTGCGAAGTATGATTTCTTTGACATCACGCTCAGGAGGAACCTGCTCACGCTTCTCGTTTATTTTCCTTTGAGCATCGATTGACACGGCCTGGTTCGGAGGAAGGGTATAGACGGAAAAGAAACCCCGCGAGTGGCCGGTTAGCCGGTTCGTTGCCACCATCTGGATCCACGAATCCACACGATCAAGAGATCCGTCGCTTTGTCGAGCAAGAAGGTAGTTACGGAGATTCAATATCTGGAGAAGGGTCTTGGGATGGTAGAACACCAAGAGGTCCTCCCAGGTCTCAACTGGCTTCTCAAGATCCAGAATTGCCAGCCGTTCTGTGACTTCAGTCGGGCTGGGTGGGGACAGTCGTGGAAGTACGAGTATTCTACTAAGGGGATTGATGTCGCAGCCAAATGGACGCCGGCCCATTAGGGCCGCCTCGACAACTGTTGTTCCCCGCCCCATGAAGGGGTCGTAGACCACATCACCCCGACGCGTTAGGCGCTCAATAAAGAACCGCGGCAACTGCGGCTTGAAACACGCGCGATAGGACACTTCGTGAATTGAGTGCGCTGCACGTTGTTTAGACGTCCAGAACTCGTTGACATACAGCGGTATGGGAAAGTCCCCGTCAGGGAAATCAAGAACCTGTGTCGCCTTGCCGAAGTCAGTGAAGTCCTCTATCTCGGCGGCGAACTCCGCGATGGTCAATGACTCCTGTCTGTCTGCTTCGTGAGCGAACAGCTCAAGTTGCCGGGTCGTCACCTATATCCTCCTGAATAAAGACAGGGCTCGATCGCGACTGATCTTCGAAGCCGGGCCGAGGTTGCCCTGACGCCACCAGGTGCGCACGGTGTCTGCCGGGATCCTCCAGTAGGGAACTGATGGAAACTGCTGGATGTCGGACACAACATAACCGAAAATCTCTTGTAGCTTCTTAAGAAAGCCATGCTCCTCGAAGTGCCGACCTGAACCCACCATGTAGCTGGGACAGAAATAAATACCGCCCTTTGATACGCTGCGGACTTCCCACTTGCGACCTTGGGAATCTAGGACGTCATAGCCGGCTCCCTCGCTACTTGCCAGCGAGCCATTGAGGACCTCATAGGCAATGCGCCTCTCCAGCAGGAACGAGACTCGACGGCCGTCTGTGAAATAAGCGTGCACGTCCGTGGGACTGATCTTGAGTGCAGCCGATATTTGGTTAATATCCCACTCGAATAGGCCCTCGGCAATAGCCATTTCAGCCTTCTCCTCACCTGAAATCTTAGGTAGCAGTACCACAACTGGTCTGCAATAGTGCGTCGGCCTAACAATGATTATACAATCTGTATAAAACGGGAAACGCAGACTGTTTCCTTCTGTATAAGAAGTTCCAGCGATAGCTTTCAGCGGAGAGGATCTAATAAACGGCCCACCGTAATTGCCTGATCTCTGATCCAAAATAGATGCACCCCTGCCAATTCGGTAAGCGTCTGTTGTTCCTTGAAGGCTTCCAAAGCCGCTGTTGCCTTGAATGACGTTCCGAGGCTCCTTCTAAGTCTCTTTGTCATCTGTGCTGCTCCTTTCCGTTTACTTATTCTAAGCAGCTTTCCCGCTTATGTCATTGTCCAATTTATCCAGACCAGCTCTTTGTTCGAAGCAATCCTCCTCATCTGTCCTTTTGTCTTAACCTGGCTAGAATAGTATCACTTTCTGAATATTGCACAAAACCATGATTGAGGTCTAAGATGGTCACAATATAGTGAGGTAGGGAATTCATCATGTCGAAGTTCGTGGTCCGTGCCGACCTATCCAAATGGAAGGTGGTCATTATTCTTGTGCCTTTGCTGTTGGCAGCATGGGTAAGCATCTCCCCGGCTCAAGGCAATCCCGTGTCGGAGGCTGTCCAAAAAGGGGACATGGAGGAACTGAAGAGGCTTCTGAAGAGCGGTGCGGACGTCAACGCTCGGGATCGCAGCGGCAACACTGCCTTGGCAAGTGCCGCTCTGCTTGGTGACGAGGAAGCAGCGAAGATACTTCTCGACCACGGGGCGGCGGTTAATCTCCGCGGGCCTGGTGGTGCCACTCCGTTACTGCTGGCCTGCATGGTGGGCAGTCCGGAACTGATGAGAACGCTCTTGGACAGTGGAGCTGAGGTGGACGCACGGGGTGAGAACAGCCTCACCCCCTTGATTGTTGCTTCACAGGTGGGCAACAAGGAAATCGTCCGCATGCTTCTCGCCGCGGGTGCAGATTCTGGTGCTCAGGACATTGCGGGGAAGACCCCGTCAACCTATGCGAACGAAAACGGCCATATGGGGGTGTTGCGACTTCTTCTGAAACATGAAAACAGTCTCAATTTCCGGGTTCGTGCCTTTTTCCGTTCTTATCCGTTCATCGATCCTGTTGCATTCAGAATCGGCCCGTTGGGCGTGCGCTGGTACGGCCTGATGTGCTTGATAGGTGCCATTGTAGGCGCTGTCGTTATTTATGCCGAGCTGTTACGAAGGCGAGGTCCTGTTCCCGTGGAAGCGACTGCTGGTATGGTCATATACGGTCTTATCGGACTCATTGTTGGCGGCAGGCTTGGAGCAGTACTACTGTACTATCCGGGTTACTTCTTTGCTCACCCGTGGCAGATCTTTGCCGTGTGGCGGGGAGGGATGAGTTTTTATGGTGCGTTGATCGGCATTATCATTGCCGGTTGGATTCTTGCCCGGCGCCGCAGTCTGCCGCTTGCGGAAATGGCTGACATATGCATATTGGCTCTTCCGATAGGAATCATGCTGGTCAGGATCGGCAATTTCATTAAAGGGGAACTCTTTGGAACAGTGACCAAGCTTCCATGGGGCATCGTTTTCCCCGGAGCCGGAAGCTTGCCCCGTCATCCGTCTCAACTCTATGGCGCCTTTTTTGAAGGACTCGTCCTTTTTGCAGTTCTGTGGCTTTTTCGGTTGAGGGCTCGGAGGCCAGGGGAAGTATTTGCTCTCTTCCTTGTTTTGTATGGCGTCTTCAGATTTGCACTGGAGTTCCTCCGGGAAGCTGACGCCTCTATATTGGTGGTCTCATTGTGGCTGACGACAGGTCAGATTTTTTCTACCCTCATGATAATCGTGGGAGTGGGGATCTTGTTTTTTCTTCGTCGAGGGAAATCCTGACACGGCGTTCCTAAGAGGTCTTTCACTTTGGCCAGCCAATTCCTGGAAAACGAGAGGAGTGTAATATGAAACAGACCGTGAAAAGTGCCAGCCAAGAGACTTGCTCGCTCTGTACCAAAGAGCATATCCTTTAGCGCATATAGCACCATCGCTTGGTCGGGTCCGGGGGGTAGCTACCGCAGAAGTAACAGCACTGGTTACAGTTGTCAACGACACCCCTATCGACGCAAGCAAGCTGCTCGTCAATCCATGCCTCATTTGCGGCACGCTCCGCTTTCCTGTTAGGGTTGGTCACAGAGTCCGGTGAATGGGGAATTTGGATTGACTCTGCGTCTATAATTTGTTGCAACAGGGGTGACCCCGTACACCCACCAAGCCAGATCATCAGTATAAGTAAAGCTGGAATGACCAAAAGCTCCCAATTACTTTGCCACGGTTTTACTCCGGTTCTCTGACCGGAGACGCTTTTCTTTAAATCCTCTCCGAAAACCTTAGACGAGAGATTTTTTGGCGTTACCTCTGATTTCATGGGCATATCGGATCCTCTTCGTAGAAACACTTTAAACCCAGTGGTAAGAAAATTCTATTCACATCGTGGTCAAAACGGGATATTGAGATCAGCCCCGATTGAGTAGTTGCCGAGAATCACGTTGTCGTAGCCCGCTGAGCAGCGCAGTTGGGCCAATTCGTAAACCAATGGCAGACTGGCACTCAGCATCCACCCCCGCTGTTCCTGTCCTGACCCCGCGTTGAAAGAATACCACGCCCCCGAGATCGACGGCCACGAGTTACCCGAATAAAGTTTGTAAAAGTAACGTACTGCCAACTCGTAACCGGTCAGGCCGTTTGGCAAGACGACCATATCTCCGGCAGACTGTGCATAATACTCCGCTCTCAAATTGACGAGATTGAAGCGGTCAACGAACTTGTAGAGAGAGACTCCGGCTTTACCTCCAGAGTACCAACTGCCCTCGCGACGCGACGCGTCATACTCGGCCATCACCCCGACAAAAAATTCGTGGCTCAGCGCGGCCAAGAATTTCCCCCCAAAACCTACCTGGTCCTGTAAGAACCCAAAAGTCTCAGGTGATTGTTTTATATTGGTAATGTAGGTTCTTACGAATGGAATCACCGCGGCACCGTCCCCACTAATTCGGAGAGGGATGCTGTAATAAAGACGAAAATCACTGAAACTGACGCCGTCTCCGTAGTTGAACTTGTTGTAATCGTAGCCGGCAGAGAAAATGCCTAAGGATGGTCCTCCGTTGTTACTGCCGGATTTGAAGCGGAACGGAACGAGTAGCCCCTCCGTGGGGCTGGATGAGCTGTTACCGACACCTGATGGATTGTCGCCGGGAAATACCTGCGCAAACGTGGCTGAAGAAAATAGAGCCAACGTCCCGAGGCACAACAATATGAACACAGCCACAAATCTTGAACGAGAGACTATCATCTCAACCATACCCCCATCATCAGATCGGCGATAGGAAAGACTTTGACTTAAAACTTGCCTTCCGATCAGCCCCCTCACATCATTGAAACAAAAGAACTCCCTATCAGTCAGTGATCTAAGCACCAATGCTCTCCTTCACCTCACAGACAGGAGATCACAAGAGCACATAATTCTTGGCCTCGAGTTCCTGTCCTGCTCATCTCGGGCTGTACCTGGAAAGAAGAAACACTGCTAAAACCCCTAACCTTCTCTCCAGACACTAGTTCGCTTTCTACTGATGTGGCCTGAATTTTATCCGTTCAGGGGGGTGCCTGTCAAGCGTCCTGAAGAAGGTCATCATGGAGCGCTTTCATTTGCTGGGACGGATGTGTTAGCCCCCCCCCGGTTTGGCACGAAAGTTGCCGAGTGCTCCCTGAAATGGTGCGCATAGGCGCGCCATATCGCGATTGTTTTTCGTTTTCTCTTGCGATAGTGAATCACTATGATATGCGCTCGTCCCATGAATCGGAACGAAGCGATAAATCTCTATCGATCAGGCGAGAAGCCGACAGTTGATGTGCTGGTGGATTTGGGTCGGCGCATCGAACAGCTTAAGGAAACTGTGGCGAGGAAATCGACAAACTCCTCGAATTCGCTGCCACTCAATAAGACCAAGATCGTATGTACGATAGGGCCCGCATCACGTTCCCGCGATGTGATGGAGGAGCTGTTGCTGGCCGGCATGAACGTAGCCCGACTCAATTTCTCCCACGGGGATTTCACGGGCCACAAAGAGGTGATCAAGGATCTCCGCGCTGCTGCCAGGGTCACTGGACGCCGTCTTGCCATCATGGCGGACCTGCCCGGTCCGAAGATGCGTATCGGGAAGTTTGACTCTGAACCGATAGATCTGAAACCTGGCGACCTTTTCACCCTCACGACTGACGACTTGGTCGGCGATGCGCACAGGGTCTCGGTCACCTTTACCCGCCTTCCCCAAGTGGTGGCGCCCGGCGACACACTCTACTTGAACGACGGTTTGCTTCAGGTCGATGTTGAGCAGGTTCAAGGCAGTGATGTGATTTGCCGTGTCATCGTGGGCGGTGAACTGCGCTCGCGCAAAGGGCTCAACCTTCCGGGCATCGACCTCGGCATCGGCGCCTTCACCGAACACGACCACAACTGCATGAAGTTCGCTCTCGAAAACGGTGTGGACGCCGTGAGCCAATCGTTCGTCGAAAATGCGGGGGATATTCAGGCCGTGCGTGATGCAGCGGCGGCTCTCGGGTACCATCCCTTCGTCATCGCCAAAATCGAACGCTCGAGGGCACTCAATTACCTAGACGACATCATCACCGCAGCGGACGCCGTCATGATCGCTCGGGGCGACCTCGGTGTGGAGCTGCCCATCGAGCAGATTCCCGTAGTGCAGAAACAGATCATGCGTAAGGCGAACATGCGCGCCAAGCCAGTAATCACGGCAACGCAGATGCTGGAATCCATGACCAGCAACCGGCGTCCCACCCGCGCCGAGGCAACCGATGTGGCCAATGCGATCCTCGATGGGACAGACTGCATAATGCTCTCCGGTGAGTCGGCCATGGGCAGCTACCCTGTCGATTCGGCCGCAATGCTTGCCAAGATCGCCGCTGCCATCGAGCCATATCGCACCATGGTCAGTGCCAGGGACTTGTTCAAGGGCATCGATCTCAAGGGCAAGGTGCCCCCTGCAAGACTGATCGACCTGAGTGTGGAGACCGTCCTCGAGCACGCAGACCCTGCTGCTGTGTTTGTTCCCACGCTAGGCGGCAACACAGCGAGAAGCATCGCGCGATTCCGCCTTCCCATCTGGATCATCGCGGTGAGTTCGCAGGAAACCACGTGTCAGCAGTTGCAGTTTTCCTCGGGTGTAGCCCCGGTTTACAAGGCTGAGCATCCCGAAAACTGGAACACCTACGTGTCGGACTGGCTCAAGAATCACGGGATGGAAGGAAAACTCGCGGTAGTGACCGAAGGCCCTTCGAGGAGGTATCCCGATACGAACAACCGGCTTGAGATTGTAGACATGGCCCATCAGGAGGGAGCGTAATCAGTGATCACTCTAGGGCAAGTCTTGCGGGAAAAGGCCTTGCTGGTACTTATCTTGTTCCTGGGACTATTGCTTCTGGACCCACTGGTCCCCGGCTCTCTCACAAATTTGCCTTTCGCAATAATCGGCGTGGCTGGGGCTTGGCTCCTAAGCGAAAAAGGGAGCCTTTCAAGAAGCGTAATACTCTTCTCTACTGTGGCGGTCTTTGTTCTTATGGCATCTGCAAGGCTTCTCCCAAGCGCCGTGGTCCAAGCCGCACGAGTACCCATCGGCCTCCTGTTCATGGTCTTTATCCTCATCTTGTATGCCTACTGCATGGGTCAGATTGTCTCGGTTTTGTTGAGGGCCAAGGAAGTCACGCATCACCTGATCGTCTCGGCGGTGAGCCTGTATATAGTCTTGGGAATGTTTTGGGCCCACATATACACTGTACTCAACTGGTTTCATCCTGAATCATTTGCCTTGAATGTTCAGCAGAGAGACTCGGCATCTGATTTCGTGTATTTCAGTTTCGTCACTTTGGCTTCGCTGGGATACGGAGACATCACGCCTAAAACGCAATTCGCCCAGAGGCTGGCCATTACTGAAGTAATTACGGGACAGTTCTACCTGGCAGTCGTGGTGGCCTACCTAGTGAGCGTTTTCATCGGCCGGAAGATTCGAGGAGACGATGGGAGATCAAACCACAGAGACGATCCGCGTGATTGAGGTTGGTCAAGGGAGGCACGCATTCCGCAGTAGCGAGGCATTGATGGTTTCTTCAATTCTTAGATCCTTCGACGACGTGATTCATGGTTGAACACGGAAAATCTCACGATCGGAGGACTACATGATTGATTATCCAACGATTATTTTCGCGGCATTGCTGATCTTTTGTTACGGTCTGATCTCCCGTGTGTCCGAGCGCTCGACGATTTCCGCACCAATGGTCTTTGCCGGAATCGGAATATTGACCGGTCCCCTCGCTCTTGATCTATTTGAAGTCAACCTTGACGCCACTTGGTACATGATGATAGTAAGAGTGGCTGAGCGCATGTTTTCTACAGGAAGTATGGGGGCCGGTCGCGCATACATCGTTTCGCAATTGCCATGTACCCCCATCCGCGGACCGGAAGCCAGATCCTTTACAGCCCTATCTGTGCGAAATCATTCTTCCGTTCCCTGAGAGAGAGACCCAAGAGGCACCCTGTGTAAAGTGCAACCACAGGCTTCCGAGGCCCGTTCTCGTTGATGTTGGGCTAGCCCCGGCCCCTTACTTACGCTTCGACGCCAAACTACCCTAGATTTTCCCGCACGTGCCCTATGGAGGATTCCAAGGGGTAAACATCAAGAGGTATTTTCAAGGGCGGCTAAATTGATTAGAACTGCCCGGCAGGAACTCAAAGCCTATTTCGACTTTTACAACTGCCGAAGAAGGCACCAGGGCCTTGACAGAAGAACCCCGGATGAGGTTTACTCGAACACATTGGCCCGGAAGCACGTAACAGCATGAACAAGCTGCTTACCACTTATAAATCTCTTTCCGTTGTCTAAAGAAACCGGACCAGTGCAAATTCAACGATTGTGGGAGCCGTCTGATGTCATACGAGAGTTGTCAGAGACTGTCGGCTATTCTTTTGGCTGGATTGTGGCCCCTTATCGGACTGTTGGGGTGCGGGAGAGCGCCGCAACCGGAGTTGGCGCCGCCCGAGGTTATTGTAAGCCATCCGTTGAATAAGAAGGTGACCGAGTTCCTGGAGTTTCCCGGAACAACTGCTGCCCTGGAGTTTGTAGAGATTCGGGCCAGAGTGGAAGGATGGTTGGAAAGTGTCGATTTTGAGCCCGGGTCTCGGGTCGAAAAGGGTTCCCTCCTCTTTGTCATAGATCCCAAGCCCTATCAAGCCCAGGTTGACCAGAATGAGGCCGCTCTCAAGGGGCGAGAAGCAGACTTGCGCCTGAAGGAAGCAAACCTTAGGAGAGGAGTGCAACTCCTTTCAACGGGCTCAATAAGTCAACTCCAATACGATGTGCAGAGCGCTGAAGAATCGGTGGCCGTTTCGCAGGTGGGCATAACTAAGGCCAACTTGGAAAAGTCCATGCTCGACCTGTCTTACTCACGTGTCACCGCACCTATAGCCGGGAGGGTCAGCCGCAATTACGTAGACGTGGGTAATCTTGTCGGGGCGAAGGAAAAAACGGTCCTTACCGAGATTGTGAACGACGACTCGGTCTACGTCTATTTTGACATCAGCGAACGGGACCTGCTCATGCTCATGAGGAGGTGGCCGCGGATTCAAACCGAAACACCCTCAGACCGGGAGAAACCTCCGGCGTACCTGCAACTTGCAGATGAATCGGGATACCCCCATGAAGGGAAGATAGATTTTTCCGAGCCCCGGCTAGATCCGAGTACGGGAACCCTCCGAGTGCGGGCTATTTTCAACAATGAGAAGAAGTTGCTAATTCCGGGCCTGTTCGGTCGTGTTCGGGTGCCGTTGGAGGATAAGGAAGCCTTGCTCGTACCCGAACTCGCGGTCGGCATCGCCCAGGCGGGCAGATACGTCCTGGTCGTAAACAAGGACAACGTTGTTGAGCAGCGGCTCGTCGAGACCGGCCGGCTTGACGGCACCCTAAGGGTCATCGAGAAAGGCCTAATGCAGGATGAGTGGGTTGTCGTCAACGCAATTCAGCAGGCACGGCCCGGTGGAAAGGTCACTCCCAAGGAGTCCTCGATCTCATCCACACCTCAAACGACCGACACGGCGGCTCCATCTTCCGGAAAGTAATCGAGGCTCATCATGTTCAGTCGCTTTTTTATTGAGAGGCCCATATTTGCTTCGGTTATCTCCATTATCATCGTGTTTGCCGGAGGAGTTGCTTTATTAACGCTTCCAATTGCGCAGTACCCCGAGATTGTGCCGCCTGTCGTGCAAGTGAAAGCTTACTATGCAGGCGCCGATCCCCAGGTAATTGCCGACACGGTTGCGGCGCCCATTGAGCAGCAGGTCAACGGCGTCGAGAACATGCTCTACATGTCCAGCCAGAGTGCGGCCGATGGATCGTACACTCTCAACGTGACCTTCGAACTGGGCACTGACATGGACATGAATACTGTGCTGACACAGAACCGTGTTGCTGCCGCCCTTGCGCAGTTGCCCGAGGAGGTCCAACGGCAGGGGGTGACCACCAAGAAGGTGTCAACCGCCCTCATAGCGGTCATTTCTTTCTATTCTCCGGACGGTCGATACGATGACCTTTTCATCACCAACTACCTGACGATCAACGTGAAAGATGTCCTAGCCCGAATTCGCGGGGTCGGGGACATCTCGACTTTTCCAACCAAAGACTACTCCATGCGGATTTGGCTGGACGCGGATAAGCTGCGTGCGAGAAACCTCACCGTCGATGACGTAGTAAAGGCATTACGGCAGCAGAATATCCAGGTCGCGTCGGGCCAACTCGGCCAGCCTCCCGTTCCCAAGGATCAGACCTATCAACTCAATGTCAACACCCTTGGTCGGCTCACCGATGTCGAACAGTTTCAGGAGGTCATTCTCAAAACCGGCGAAGGCACCCGTGCCATTCGAGTCAAAGACGTGGCAAAAGTCGACTTGGGTGGAAAAGCCTATGACTTCCAGTCGCTGTACAACGGGCGGCAGGCAGCCACATTGATCGTGTACCAGTCTCCCGGTTCCAACGCAATCGAAGTCACCAACCAATTGCTCAAGGCCATGGACGAACTCAAGAAGACCTTCCCCCATGGACTTGAGTACCGCGTCATCTACAAGATCGCCGACTTCATAGAGGCTTCGATTCATGAAGTGATCAAGACACTATTCGAGGCATTTGTTCTCGTTGTGGCAGTGGTCTTCATCTTTCTGCAAAGCTGGCGAGCGACCTTGATTCCCCTCATCGCCATTCCGGTGTCGCTCATCGGGACGTTTGCCGTGATGCCGCTGTTGGGGTTTTCCATCAACATGGTGACACTCTTCGGGCTGGTCCTTGCCATAGGCATTGTGGTGGACGACGCGATCGTCGTCGTGGAGAACGTCGAGCGCAACATGGCCGAACATGGTATGAGTCCTAAGGAATCGGCCATTCGATCCATGGAGGAGGTCAGTGGTGCAGTCATCGGCACGACATTGGTTCTCATGGCCGTGTTCGTGCCTCCGGCATTCCTGGGGGGTATCACTGGGGAACTCTTCCGGCAGTTCTCCCTGACCATCGCCATCTCAACCTTTTTCAGTTCTATCAACGCGCTTACCATGAGCCCGGCCATGTGTGCATTGATTCTCAAGCCCCGGCACGGATCGCAGAACGTCTTTTTCAGGGGTTTCAACTCCTACTTCGACAGAACCACGACCTGGTACACCCGCATCGTGTCCGCGGGGGTGCGGCGCATTGGTTTCATCATGGTTCTGTTCGGTGGACTCGTCGCTTTCGGATTCGTTGCATTTCAGACCGTTCCTACCGGATTTCTCCCCTTGGAAGACGACGGACTCGTGCTCGTCAATGTCCAGATGCCCGACGGCACCACCTTGAACCGGACGTACGAAACGACCGAGAAGGTTGGAAAAATTATCGGAGAGACCGACGGCGTGGCTGACTGGGGTGCCTTGGTGGGCTATTCAATGATCGATTCGGCGAGATCTAATCTGGCCTCACTTTTCGTCCCTTTAAAGCCGTGGGGCGAACGTATCGGCAAGGGCCGTACACGGGAAGCGATCATGAAGGAGCTTTCAGCCAAATTCCGAAGGATTCCCGAGGGTCTGGTCTTTGCCTACACTCTGCCCCCGGTCATCGGATTAGGGACGGGCGGCGGGTTTGAGATGCAACTACTCGACAGAGCCAATCTGGGCTTCCCGGCTCTGGAACAGGCGGGTATGCAATTGGCCGAGGCCGCGAATAAACAGCGTGATCTTACTGCGGTCATGGCAACGTTCCGGTCCACGTATCCGAACGTATACCTGGACATCGACCGCACAAAAGCTCTCGCGCTGAAAATACCACTCGAGCGGGTATTTGAAGCACTCCAGACCTACCTGGGATCGGCCTACATCAACGATTTCAATAAGTTCAGTCGGACGTGGCAAGTGAGAGTTCAAGCTGAGAGCGCCTTCCGAAGGACCCCGGAGGACATTTCTCAATTGTACGTGAGAAACGACGAGGGGAAGATGATCCCGATGGGCACCCTGGTGAGCGCATGCTACCAGGTCGGGCCCATGCGGGTAGACCGTTACAACCTGTTCCCCACTGCGAAGGTCCTGGGCTCACCTGCTCAGGGATACAGCTCCGGGCAGGCCCTCGGCACCATGGAACAGTTGGCCGCAAAAGTGCTGCCTCCGGGGATGTCGTTCGAGTGGACGAACATGGCGTTCCAGGAGAAGAAATCGGCGGGCAAGGGAGCCATCGTGTTTATAGCCGCGATATTTGTAGTGGTCCTGATCCTCGCGGCATTGTATGAGAGTTGGGCGGATCCCATTGCCGTCATCCTGATTGTTCCTCTGGCGATATTGGGCTCCGCGGTCGGGCTCCTGATCGCCGGACTGGACAACAACCTGTACACCCAAGTGGGACTGGTGCTCTTGGTCGGCTTGTCGGCAAAAAATGCTATCCTCATCGTGGAGTTTGCCCGAGATACCAGGGCAAAGGGAAAGGGACTCATCGAAGCCGTCATCGAGGCCTCGAAGCTTCGGTTCCGCCCCATTCTTATGACGGCCTTTTCCTTCATCCTGGGAGTTTTACCCCTCGTTGCGGCAACAGGAGCCGGTGCGGTCAGCCGCGTCTCGGTCGGGACGGTGGTTTTCGCCGGAATGTTAGGAGTGACAGCCCTGGGCGTCTTCTTCACGCCTGCACTCTACGTCCTCATGCAGGGGCGCAAGAGCCGCGACGAAGAATCTCACGGGCGGACCATTGATTCGCAACCGGGGCTCAGCGGGTAATGGGCACAGGCGGGTCTACGAAAACAGAGCGGAGAGTTCTGCGGGACTGAGTGGCACACGGATCAACACTGCTCGGTGAGAGATCATTACAACTATTCCGTCAAAATGGGATTGGGAGGTCAAAGATGATTTCTGTGAGGCGCTGCCGGCGGAGGAGATAGAGATGATAACGTTCGATAATTGCGGCATCACCGACGTACGGGAGGTAGAATTTCGCTATGGGATTGACGAGCGCCGATTATGAAATCTCAAGACTGGGGGAATGCAGGATTCCCTCAGCAATGCAGGCCGCCCAATTTGTGGTTGATGACGAAGTAGTCCTCTATCATGCGACGCTTGCAGAAATTCAGGGATTCCTCGGTTCCGACCAACAGCCGCCCGCTTTGGGAATGGCGGGCTCCAGGTAACGAATCCTCTTTGATCCCTCGAAACTCAAGTGCGGAATCGTAACCTGTGGGGGATTGTGCCCAGGCCTTAACGACGTGATTCGATTCATAGTGCTCGGCCTGTTTCACCATTACGCAGTTAGAACGGTCTTCGGGTTCCGATACGGCTATGAAGGGCTCACGTACAAACATGGACACGAACCGATTGAACTCACCCTGAAGTACATTATTTTCGCCAAACATTCCTGCCCCGTGGCTATCCCGTGCCGGGCCAGGTAACAGCCGACAACAGTGCCTGTTCGCCCCACCCCTCCCCAGCAATGAACGTAAACAGGTAGTTCTGAACTGATAGCATGATCGATAGTATCCAGGATGGCGACCATCTGTTCTATTGATGACACATCATTGTCGCGGATCGGGTAGCGAACAAAATGTACATCAACGTCCATGTCATGAGCAATTTCTGTAAGCATCTTCTCATAAGGCACGAACCCGTCTCCAGTATGATCAACCTCATGTTCTTCCATCAAGTTAACGACATACCGGATGCCACAGTTGAGAAGCCCCTGAAGCCTTTGAGAAGCCTCCAGTCGTTCCTTGGAGCCGGGATAGCGCCAGCCAGTAGCTTATTGGGAATCACCCAATACGAACGGGCAAATGGTTTTTCAAGACCTGGAGACATACGAGTCACTCTTGGCGTGGTCATCTTCATACCGTGTCATTGATTCGACTTAATTCAAAAAGCCTTTCCGCAAAAGATTCAATCAGCTCACGGAATGCCAGCTTGGATTTCCAGCCATCGGGAATGCCGTCTTCACCATAATAGGCCCCGGCAATCTGACCGTAGACTGCCCCGGTGGTATCTGCATCATTTCCGAGATTTACTGCCAGCAAGCAACCGTCCCGAAATGAATCAGTCTTGTAAAAAGCCCAAAGGGCTGCTTCAAGAGATTTGACTACATAGCTACTCCCCTTGATGTCAGGAGGTTCTTTGCGCTTGAAAGAACCTGAAGCGACTTCGTCTATCTCCGGGGCGAGGGGATTGTCCCTCCAATATTCTAAGAACGGACCGTATCTCTCAGAGAGGAGTTCTTCTTTACTTGCTCCATTAACTGCACCCACCAGTAATCCTCCGAAATATCTGCACGCATCTATACAAGTAACTGCCCCATGTGTCGTCCTGGAACTCTCGCCTGACCTTTCAATGGCTTCTCTTGGATTCCTGGCATAGTAGAGCGGCACAGGGGCCAATCTCATAATTGAACCATTTGCTGCCGATCGAGAATCGGTGGAACCACAACAAGGGGCTCTGGTCTCCTCAAATCTTGTGAGAGCAGCTCGCACAGTGTTTCCGATGTCAAAGAAGCGACCGTTACTGCTCCGGTGTCCCTCACGATACCATCTGACATACCTTTCCAATTGATCCACTGGATCAAATCCCATCTTTTCAATAAGGCTCTCAGCCAGACAAAGGGCCATGGAGGTGTCATCGGTCCACTCCCCGGCCTTAAGATTGAACGGTCCTCCACCGATCATATCTGTAATGGGGTCAAACAATCCTGGAGGGCTGAACTCAAGCGTTGTCCCAAGAGCGTCTCCCACTGCCAGACCTATCAAACATCCACTGTATCGTTGCAGTTGATCCATGCGTCTGCCTCACTGGTATCATATGCCTTTCTCTCCTCAGGCTCTGATATTCAAGAGTCCCTGAGACATGGTGAATTGGTCGACATAATGCCTACGTCATGCGGCCTCTCCTCCTGGATGCGCTCACCATGGGTCTCGCTCCCGGGCCGTATTCTTCCGAACCATTCCTTGAAAACACACTCAACTGGAGCACTTCGGCGGCCGGGCCGAACCCGAGGATCCATGAAATGATTTCATAGTTGATCGGCACCTCAAGGGATATCTCGATGGCCCCGTCGATCAATTCCTGAAGCTCTTGAGACGGATGCCACTTCCGCTCTCGTATGACATGGGCCGCAGCCGCCGCCACCCGGATCCGCACCTTCTTAGGTTCACCAATCATGACCTGGAAGGCTCCCTTGAGATATTCTTCAAGATTGAAATCCTCACGCATTTGAAAGGTTTCATCGAGAATGGAGAAGTTCTTGATCCTCTCCACGGCAAAGGTCCGAACCTCACGCCGGACGTGACAAAACCCAATCAGGTAGAAGCCCCCGTTCATTGCAAGGACCTGGAAAGGATCCACTTTCCTGTGGGTAGTCCGTGCAGTTGATGCGGCCCGGTAAATGATCTCTACCCTATTCCTTTTGGCCGTTGCATCGCTGATACACTTCACCGTATCCTTGAATCCCGAGAACGTTCTGCCTGGTCCGAAATTCACCTTGATTCGTCCCGATAACTCTTCCAGGTACTGGAGTGTCTCCGGCGTGAGGGAAGCCTTCACCTTCTTGAAAAGGCTCTCGATACTCGCCTGAAAAACGGTCCCATGAAAAATGCTCAGCACATCGCAGCTCATGTGGAGGGCCATCAATTCGGTGAGAGTCAACGGCAGCGGAAAATCCTTCTTGAAAGTTTCCAGCAGTTTCCATGCCGACGTAAGATACGGCATCTCAAAGATGGTCTTGTCGAAGAGCCATAATGAACTCCTGGCATCTTAGACACAAGTAGTGACGGAGTCGTTCCCCCTCCCTCGATGGGCCATCATCCTACCACAATGGACACCGGAGTTCATCAGGGAGTTCGCACGTTCATGAAAAATCATGGTAGGCATGATGGGATTCGGAGTGAATCAGAACGAGTCTCAGGCAGCGGCGGGAAAACATCGGCTGGCAGGATGAATCAGGGTGGTTGGAGTGACAGGTAGCACCAGACAGCGTGCCGGGGTCATTGCGAGCCAAGCGAAGCAATCTCACATCTTGCGGCGCCTGACATACGCCCTGATTCGCCATGGATGGAAAACTCATAGGTCAAGACCCACGTCTCGTCGATCAACGCGAAGCCAAGTAATCCTCTGCTGTAAATCCCGCGTCTTTCAGAATCCTGTGGGCTAGACCCCTACCGATTTCGCAGCCGGTGTGTATTGGTACGGTTACAGATATCCGACGCTCCTCGTTCCACAAGGTAAGATGGCTGCCGGACTGACGATCATGCACGAAGCCCTGGGATAAGAGAAACTTGACCAGCTCACGGGATGTAACCTGTGGGATTCGGGTCATTCAGGCACTCCGACAGATAGTTCCTCCACATGCACCAACTGTTCGTGCTGTGGGACTATTTGTCGGCGAGCAAGCATAGACTCCAGGTGCTGTTCAATGGCTTCCCGAATGTTCCTTCTCGCTTCCTCAATAGTATTGCCGTTGCTGAAACAGCCTGGAACTGTAGGGCTGTATGCTAAGTAACCTGCGTCATCCGGTTCCTTTTCAATGATTATTTGAAATGAATAATATTTCATTGAACTGTCTCCAGTAGTGTGGGCGTCCCTTGCCCGTTCCTTTAGCAGAATGCGCTCCCCGGTGCCCCACCATTATACCACAATGGACACCGGGGTTCATCAGGGAGTTCGCAAGTTCATGAAAAATCATGGTTGGCATGATGGGTTTCGGAGTGAATCAGAACGAGTCTCTGACAGCGGCGGGAAAACACCGGCTGGCAGGATGAAACAGGGTGGTTGGAAGGACAGGTAGCACCAGTCAGCGTGCCGGGGTCATTGCGTCTGATCCCGTCATCCCGAACGTGATTCGGGAACCAGCTTCCGTCATCCCCAACCCCGATCCGGGATCCAGGCTTCCGCCGGATTGACGAGGAACCAGCACAGCTCATGGAGATATTTCAGGACCTGACCCCTGCCTTTTCGGCCCAATGAGGCATGGGGGATTTCAATGGTTGTCATTATGGTGTCCGATTCGAACGTAATTTCCGTTTCAAGCATTTCCTTTGCGCCTATTTGAAGCGATTCGATGAGTCTTTCACGGGTTCGTTCCTGGGCATTGACTCCAGGCAGATCCAACAACCAACCGATCCACCAGCCTTCTGTTTGCTTGATCAAAGCTCTGAATTGCATGACTCACCTCTTAAAGGGAATGAGGAGATCTCTGCAAACTCATATTTCAAGACCTGATAATCATCCCCTCATGGGCGAGTCTTGAGAAAGTCATCGGGCTCAATACCTGCCTGCTTTAGAATCGCGCGGAGGGTTCCCTCCGGAATGTCCCCTGGATGATTAGGCATGGTTGTATAGCGGTCGGTGGAAAGATTGTACCACAGTTCGTGACTGCCGGAGGCTTGGCGGTAAAAGGTGAATCCAAATGCCCGCAGCTTCTTTACGATGGCCTGATAACGGAACCCGCCGAGCTTTCCCATAATAATTTTGCTATCCTACAATCAATGGATACTCAAATTGGTCGGCAAGTTGCTCTAGGTCTGGTGATTGATCTTGCTCGGATCGGGCTTCCAGTAATTTACGCGCCACATCACGTGCGATTTCCATTGCTTCCGTGACTGTTCGCCCTTGTGCTACGAGTCCTTGCAAATCTTCCGAAGTGGCTAAGTATACTCCTTCGGGCAGCTTCTGAATGGTTATCCTCAATATTTTTTCCATGATCGTGTCTCCGCTGGGGATTCGGTTTGAAACAGACTAAATTGTAAAGACCGAGTTCTCACCCTTTCCAAAATCTTTCGGTGTGGAATTCTTGAATCAGTAGTGGGCGTCCACAATCCCGATCAGATCAGCCATCAGGGATTCGAGGCTGGTGACTCGGGATTCAAGCAGGGGAATATTCAATACGAGACCTCCTTGGGCCGGCAACTCGAGGGAGTCCTCCGACCAGGATCACTCTTCATGTCCCAATCATAACAGACCATTCGGTTTTCTCAAAGTTCTTGGGAGAAACTGATATTCCAGGACCTGACCCCCGACCATCTCTATGCCGCAAACCGAAGAATCTCTACTTCAGATTTGCGATGAACGGCCTCCTCAGCCAAGTTCAGGACGGTCTCGGTGACATCGGCTGCAAGATAGTATTCTCCGCAATTCTCGCAGATTTCTGCTGGAACGTCCTTAATGATCACCGATGTCTCGCCTCTCTGAAGGACTACGGTAGTCTTTCCCGGTTTGGTCACACCGTGCTTGCACAAGACGCATTTCATTGGGATCTCCTGTTTCTGAAATCCGGTTCCCAAAGATCAGGATCGGGGTCATAGGCAGTTACAATATACGAGGTTTTTGTCTCAGATTCTACGGCTACAACCACGTGAATGGGACGCTCGTCGACAAATCCGAGCATCAGGCCGCTTGGGAAGGGTTGATCGTCAGGATAGTCGGCAACAATCTCGCCGTTCTCGAGGACATCTTGAACCTCTCTGCGATTGATGGATCTCTCAAACATCCTTTTCACCGCGTGCCCCGTGAACAGGATCTTACTGGTTTCAATAAACACTTATTCTATCCAGTTCAGGAGATTGGGCATTGAGCTGTGTCCGTTTCATGCGCTCAACTCGACTGGCGATTTGTGGAAATGCATTCTGTCCCACTTATGTCATTGTCTAATTTTTCCAGACCAACTATCTCATTTCATCCGGAAACCTGATATATAATTGGCCTGTACCTGGGCTTCGGAATAGGTTTTCCTTGGGTACTAGCAGCCTCTAGCCATGCTCTCTTGGCATGTTCCACTTCTGCTAGTGCTTCCTCAGGAGTTTTCCCGAAAGCTGAACATGAATCCAGATCAGGTATATCAGCGATGTACCCGCCATCTTCTTCACTAAAAAAAATGTTGATATGGTAGTCGCTCATTGTTCCGGCTCCATCTTGATATTATACCGTTCCACTAATCTCAGGAATTGCCTTGCCTGGTAAGGTTTGATCTCCCCTTTGACATTCTGAACATTTACCAACTCACTGACCTGGGGGTGACCATAGATATTATGACTTCCTCTAGTCCGAAGTAACTTGAAACCAAAACCTTCCAAGAGGTTTATAAAATCACTGAAAGATATGTTCTGAAGGTTGCCTTGAGTAATTAATTTCCCCAGTCTTCTACGGTTCATGATTCATACCAGGTCGGTCTACCACATAGGCATCGACGGGATCTCACAACCGGGTTGTCTCCATTAGCCGCGGACGAGACAACTGATATTTCAGAACCTGACCCTTCCCTCCACCCCTTCCTATGGGAGCGGCGCACTCAATCCCACTCCCTGGATGGGATGGGTTAAGGGAGGGTGATTCAAGATTGACGTGGCGTCCCTGTCATTGGCAACAGCCCTTGGACGACGAAGCAATCTCAGCTTTGAACCATGAAAACCAATATTGCAAGACACTATGCAGCGTAACCAATGACTTCCAGCTCCGCCGTTGGGGCTACCTTAGATAGCATGGCATCAACCTGATCAATCACAGGGTCAGCTAACAAGAATTCGCAGCAGTTGTCGCATTGGAATACAGGCAAACCTTTCACGATCACAATGGTTAAGCCGCTTACCTTGAAAGGTAGATCGGTGATTATAGAAATCACCTTCGAGCCGCAAACAGAGCACTTCATGAGCAACGCCTCCTCGTTTTCAGATCTTTCTCCCATTCCTCAAAGCTCGGACGATAAGCCGTTGTATGACCTTTGTGTCACGGTAATGCAAGCTTGTATCGTTTCCTGGGGGATGGCTCGCCTTGCGGTCAGAACTCTGTGGGCGTAAATCCCGGTGGATTCATAATGTCCATAAGGTGATCTCCCACTGCAAGAACTATGATGCCTTTTCTCGATGCATAGGTCACCAGGCTTTCATCAACATTCAACGAGGCTACCGATGCCATCATTTTCCGTTCCCTGTATTCGGGGAAATATTCTCGGATCTCGTTTATCT
>Ga0247841_10001650_pt1 | contig 48390 bp, 55 predicted proteins | sample LaCruzMarch2015__2_FD_192410 | JGI IMG/M metagenome (GOLD analysis project Ga0247841, IMG submission 192410) | Freshwater microbial communities from meromictic Lake La Cruz, Castile-La Mancha, Spain - LaCruzMarch2015_18m | ecosystem: Environmental > Aquatic > Freshwater > Lake | place: Spain... | reverse complement strand
TCGCCCAAGATGTCAGGGCGCGAAACTGACTGCTTTTGAGATGGTGCAAGAAGGAATCCCACATGCAGTAATAGCTGACAATGCTGCTGGCCATTTCATGCAGCGCGGTGAGGTGGACCTTTGCATTGTAGGCGCCGATCGCGTCGCGCTCAACGGCGATATAGCGAACAAGATAGGGACCTACGAAAAGGCAGTGCTCGCAAAAGAAAACAATATTCCCTTTTACATCGCTGCGCCCTTTTCGACGATCGACTTTGCTTGCAAGAGCGGTAAGGACATACCTATCGAGGAGCGCGGCGAAGACGAGGTACTTTATGCCGAAGGCATGAGCGAGTGCAAGAAGATCAAGGCAGTGCGCATAGCGCCACAAGGCGCAAAGGCGCGCAACCCGGGGTTTGATATCACTTCAGCCAAATACATAACAGGTATAATAACCGAGAAGGGCATTTTCAAGCCTGAAGAGATAAAGAAGCTGGGATAACCAATCAATAACGTTCAAGATGGCGAAGATAGGGATATTCGGCGGATCTGGGTTCTATACCCTTTTTGAAGACAAGAAAGAAGTCAGCGGCAAGACAAAGCACGGTTATCCGAGTTCGCCCGTGACCATCGGTAAGATAAGTGCCAAGGATGTGGCGTTCATGCCAAGGCATGAGGTCGAGCATACAATCCCGCCGCACAAGGTGCCCTACAAAGCCAACGTATCAGCGTTTAAGGACCTGGGAGTCGAGCGCATCATAGCGCCATGCGCGGCCGGCAGCCTTCAGGCGGATGTCAAGCCCGGAGACTTTGTCATATGCGACCAGCTGGTGGACAGGACTTGGGGCAGGGATGACACCTTCTTCCACGGCCCGGAAGTAGCTCATGTTTCATTCGCAGAGCCTTATTGCCCGGAGATGCGGAAAGTGGCTATCGAATGCTGCGAGAAGATGAGGATAAGCTATCACCCAAAAGGCACCGCAGTCGTCATCAACGGGCCACGCTTCTCGACGAAAGCCGAGTCTCGCTGGTTCTCTGGCCAGGGATGGGAGGTCATCAACATGACACAATATCCTGAAGCCGTGCTCGCTCGTGAGATGGAAATGTGCTACCTTGGCATAGCCTTAATAACCGATTATGATGCCGGGCTGGAGGGAAGCCCAAAGGTAAAACCCGTCACTGCTGCCGAGGTCGGGAAAATATTCGCCGCTAACAATGAGAAGGTCAAGAAGCTCATAGCTGAGATAGTCAAGAACCTGCCAGAGAAACGCGGGTGCAAATGCGGCGAGGCGATGAAGAACGCGAGAATCTAACTAATCAGTTTTCCTCACTTTTTTTCATTATCCTCTGAATTAACAAATTTGTTCATTTCGCCCATCTTCTTCCAATACTTTTTTGTCACTAGAGGCACAGCAGAATCACCCTCATTGAACGTTTTTTTCGAGAATTGCCACTGTCTAGATAACTTTTTCCTATTTGATGGCAGCAAGAGACCCAAGAAGTTAAGCGACGCAAAAATAACAAAGATTATGGGAATCCATAACCAAAAGCCCGCCTCTTTGGCTTGTTTTGGATTTGTAGCGTACCAAAACCATAATACAATTAAAGCTATGAACATACTATACAAAACTATTTTTAGAACCCTGCCCACCATCTCATAGTCCATCCCTTTTGATATAGTTAGTAAATAAGAAGTGAAGTAACTGGATACTGCTTCAGCTTGTCTCTCCCCTTCAAGAAAGTCAGCTCTATCAGGAACATCACCTGGTCGACCCTGCCGCCTACTTGTTCGACAAGCTTGGCAGTAGTCTCTACAGTCCCGCCGGTTGCCAGCAGGTCATCGACTATGAGCACCGAACTCCCGTAGGGTATCGCGTCCTCGTGTATGCAGAGCTTGTCTTCGCCATACTCTTTCATGCATGTGGCTTCTTTGACCCTGAAAGGCAGCTTTCCTGGCTTTCTTACAGGGACGAAGCCGCAGCCAAGCCTTAGGGCAAGCGGTGCGCCAAACAGGAACCCCCTGGATTCCATAGACACTACATAGTCAAACTTCTGGTGCTTTACCCTCTCGTACATCTGGAATATCGCATGGTTGAAAGCGTCTGCGTTTTGGAGCAGCGGCGTTATGTCCTTGAACATTATTCCCGGTTTCGGAAAGTCCGGCACGTCCCGTATATACTTCTTAAGGTCCATTATTCGGATTTATTGCTTGTGTCGGTAATTAGACAAGCTTATCTGATAATTAACTGGACAAGATAAAAATGCTTTACCTGATAGGTTTGGGCCTTTATGACGAAGGCGACGTCACGCTTAAGGGTGTGGAAGTGGCAAAGGGATGCGATTTGGTATATGCGGAGCTTTATACCTCGCCATGGCAGGGCTCATTGGAAAAGCTGGGCAAATTGCTTGGAAAGAAGATAATCGTATTGCAGAGGAGCGACCTTGAGGAGAAGTCAAAGAAATTGATCAGCGAGGCTGAAACGAAGAAGGTCGCAGTCTTCGTCTCTGGCGATCCGTTGGTGGCGACCACACACTCCGCGTTGATAATCGAGGCGCGCAAAAAGGGAATCAAAGTGAAAATAGTGCACTCCTCATCAGTATTTTCTGGCATCGCCGAGACAGGCCTGCAGATATACAAGTTCGGCAAGACAGCGACTGTGGCGTATCCAGAGCCGAACTTCTTCCCAAAAACACCTTATGAAGTCCTGGAAAAGAACCGAAAAGCAGGCTTGCATACCCTACTTTTGTTGGACGTGAAGGCTGACAAGAATAGGTATATGACTGTGAACGAGGGGATTGGCATATTGCTTGAAATCGAAGCGCAGGAGAAACGGGGTGTTTTCACAAAAGACACGATGTGTGTGGGAGTGGCTCGGCTTGGAGGGGATACCACTATAAAATACGGAAAGGCATCCGCTATACAAAAAGAAGATTTTGGCAAGCCGCCTCATGTGGTTATAGTGCCGGGTGAGTTACATTTCTCGGAGAAAGAGTTTTTAGAATCGTTGTAGGCTGGAAATAAAATATTATTAATACCTATAGCCACTTGAGGTAGCCCTTCTTCTCGAGCCATTCTATCTGCGGCTTGCTGTAAGTCATGATAAGGTCGCCCTTCTCATTCTCTTGCACAGTCCAGGGTTCTATGAGCACGATGTCCCCCTCGCGGGTCCATATCCTCTGGCGCACGCGGCCTGGTATTCTACAGACCCTGATGTTGCCGTCGCTCCCGCGGACTTTTGACCTTCGGTTGCCAAGCCGTTCCTCTATAACCCCCAGTAGTTGCCCTTTCTCAGGGGTCTTTACCCTGAGTGGCTGCCCGTCAGGCCCGAGGTCACCGCTTTGGCTATGCTTTTCCATGTGCCTTTATTGACTCAGAAACAATATAAACAGTAAGTTGCGGTTAGAGACGCAATATTCAGGGTGTAGCCCCCTCAGACCCTTATTAGATAATAGAAGCGGCTCTTTGCCTTGCCGGAGTGTGAATCAAATGAGTACTGCTCAAAGCTCCTCTTTATCTCAGACTTGCCCCTGAAGCCGGACACTATCTTCTCAGCCGATTTTTTGCTTCCTAAGTAGATGTCAAACCCGCCATGTACCTTCTTCACTTCTTTTACAAAGGCGAGTTTGTCCTTATGCTTACCCACCTTGTCGATAACCTCCTCAATTGTTTTCTTACTGACGTCGCCCCTGAACTGTATCACAGCCTCATAATAGCCGCCGGATATCATATTACAATCCGGGCAGGAGCATTTCTTAACCCTGACTATCGACTTCTTTTCGACTGTAGCATCACTAAAGACAGCATTTGCCGTGACAAAGTATTCAGTCTCGCGCTTTTCCAATGCCGTCTTAATGAGGCCTGACTTCTCAACCCCTTTCATATTGGTGCTGAGGACTTCCTGTACCGAGCGCTTGACTGCATCCTCTTCGTCAAGGTTCTTGACCCACTTGCTGCCGACCTTATACGCAAGGCACTTCGGGCACAAAAACACCTCGATCACACTGGGCAGATCTATCTTCAGGTTCTTTTTCAGATAACATTCCTGGCAGAACATCCCGACTTCGGACTTCCTGCCGCAAAGCGGACAGACCATGGAGAATTTGAGGTTTGCGGGTTATATACCTCAGTTTGCGAGTTGTCTACCTCAGTTTATGGGTTACGCACCTCAGTTTATGGGTTACACCCCCCCATAGGTATGAGTCCTATCAGGACGAGCAAAAATATACGCACGTCCTAGTTATTGTGCATATGTGTCTCTAAGGCCGAGCCACAATCCAGAGAGGACAATTATAAAGATGCCCGCATAAGCGATATTCATGCTCTTGGCCATGAGCCCGCCGAGTATCAGCATCACCCCGGCGACGAATGCGAATAGCGCGCTCTGTTTGCTATAATCAAAGGTATTCTGTGCCGAGAGCAGGGTCACCCCGCCACCGGCTATTATCAGCAGAACGCCAAATTCTGCGGAGTTTAGGCTGTCAGAGCCCGTGTATAGCCCCGCGAGGGAAATAAAGAACACACCGAGTATCATGACTAGCAAGCCAGTGAAAAAATAGCTCTGCCTAAGGAAGAGCTCTTTCATCGTATGTTCCTCGGTTATCATTGCATAGAAGAACACAATACTGCCTATCCAAACAAGCACCATGCCAAATACTGTTGTTGGGAGTTCGGCAGTCGCGAGCAGATAGGTAAAAGAGAACACCGCGACGCCTATAGCAATGAGTATTATAGCAAGTGACAGGAGCAGCACTTTGGATATGCCTTTGTCCAAAGGCCTGACGGGGTTATCAAAGTTCATGGTTTAATAACCGATGAGCATTTAAAAATTGACTTAAAATTGACTTAATGGTTAAAGGCTGAATACCAGCAGGTGCGGCACCCCACCTACTAATCTAATCCCCTCTTTTGCCCCAGGATGAGCAGTGCAATAGGCATCTACGGCTCGCTTGCCCATTAGGTTCGCGGTTACACAGCCGCTTATCAGCTCGGCAAGTTCGTCCGGGCTGACATGTTTTTCAAAGTAAAAGCTCTCCTTTATCTCGACAATCGTCTCGCCATGCCTCAGTTTCTTTCCAAGAAGCTCTGGGTCACAGGCACCCAGCACGGCACCCTTCTCGGTCTTATGCACTTTGACTGCAATATGTTCCATTAGATAATGATAGGATTAGCCTTAGACACTAAATAGTCTTAGACAATAGCCTTTATGGGCTTCCATGCCCCGCATGCCTCGCACTTGAGTATCTTGATGCCTTCCATAGAGGCATAGTGTGTGTCAGGCTTGCCGCACTGCGGGCAAATGACATAGTCAGCGGCAAAGCGCTTTACCGCGTCGCCTATCTTCTTGCCGTACACCTTCTTGTTGAATATCAGGCGTTCGCCAGAGACTGTTGAATATGACCCAAGCTCCTTAGTCAGGAACTTCTGGAGCTGCCCCTCTTCCCTGCTGAACGCTTTGGCAACCTGCACAAAGTTCTTTAGTATGGTCTTGTTACCCTCCATGAGAATGTCAACCTGCGGCATCTCAAACCTCGCAGTGGTGTTGATTCTTTCAGGCAGTTGCCCGTGAGCTCTTTCTAATAACGCGTCATAATTTGAGAAATCCATCGCGCTTATTTGCCCATAAACCGATAAAAAGACCGATAGAAAGGCATTTAAGTGTCCAACCATAAATTATCGACTAGCTATGACAAATCTAGGGCGAAGGGCAACGCTTTTCAGCATACTGGCCAATTCAGTACTCTTCTGTTTGAAGTTTACTGTTGGCATGATATCGGGCAGCCTTGCTCTTTTGTCAGATGCAATGAACTCATTCTCGGATACGGTGTACTCAATCGCGATATATATTGCAGTCAAGCTCTCTGGCCAGAAGGCCGATGCTGACCATCCATTTGGGCACCATAGGGCTGAGCCTATTGCAGGCTTGCTTATTGCAATGCTGGCAGGCATCCTGGGTGCGGAGATAATAAAGACAGGCATAATGGGCATTGTAGAAGGGGCAACTTATTCCTTCAGCCTATTAGCGGTGGCTGTCCTTGCATTCACAATGGGCCTCAAGTCCTTTATGTGGCTGTATTTCCGCACGGTGGCAAAGACGATACGGAGCCCTGCGATAGCAGCTACCTCGATTGACTGCAGGAATGACGTATTGGTATCCTTTATAGCGATGTTGGGCGTTTCAAGCAGCTTTTTTAACCTCCCGAGCTTTGACAGCTACGCTGCAATAGCCATAGGGCTTTTCATACTGCATTCCGGATACAAAATCGGCATTGAAAACATAGATTACCTGATGGGCAAGACTCCAAATAAAGAGGTGTTGGATGAAATTACCAAAAAAACGCTTGCAATCCCCGGGGTCAAGGGCGTGCATGACATAAAAGCACATTACGTCGGCAATTTCATCCATGTGCAGATACACATTGAAGTAAGCAAGGATTTAAAGGCGACTGAAGCACACGACATAGGCGACTTAGTGCAGAAAGCTGTGGAACGCATGCCTTCCGTGGACAGAGCGTTTGTTCACATAGACCCAAAGCGGTGACAGAAATAGATAAGTTAGGCTATATTGGGCATGCTATTAATGATATAATTCTGGGAAGAATCAAGCACCGTCACCCTGCGTTTTGGGAGGATGCCCATCTTCATTACCGCTTTCGGCAGCCGTCTGAGCCCTCATATATATGTTAGTGCACGGGAACGAGATTTCAATGCGCTCTTTATCATACTCCTTAATAAGCTCTTTTATAAACGCATGCTTGAGCAGGAAGCGGAAGTCCCACCTCTTGATCTTTAGGTATACGCTGAAGTCTATATTTGACTCTCCAAAATTAGTGAATCGGACATATGGCTCTTCTTCATCAACAGTTGCACCAGTTTCCTTTGCTACTTTCTTGGCTACTTTGAGCGTCACTTCCTCAACCTTTTGCAGGTCGCTAGAATATGCCACGCTTACGGGTATTTTAAATAGCATGGGTTGCCTTGGCTGGTCATAATTCATGATTATAGACTCGCTGATTTTAGAATTGGGCACTACTATCATGTTGTTCGTGTACGTCCTTATCCAGACGCTTCTCCAAGTCATCCGCTCTACATAACCCTGTATTGGCTCCCCGGCAGCGGTCGTTATGCCTTCTAGCTCTATGAAGTCGCCTATCCTGGCGGTCTTGTCTGAAGCTATGTACACCCCAGCAAAATAGTTTGACAGGGTCGTCTGGAGCGCGAGTGCTATGGCTATACCGCCGATGCCCAAGCTGGCCAGCAACGGCGTTATCTCGACGCCAAATTGATTCAGCACAATTATCGCAGCTGTAGCATATATGAAGAAGTTGATGAGCGTCTTAAGGCTCATGAGGGCCGTCTGCTCGATGTTCAGCCTCCGTTTGTCCTTTGCGCCGTACCATGTTATGGTCGCATGCAAGGCTTTTCTAGCGATGTACACCCCGAACAATACAATCACAAACGTCATGGAACCGCCAAGCGGGACGTCTATAGCCGGCAGAAGTGCGAGTGAGGCCTCGATATAATAAAGGCACATCGTCAGAAGCATGATAGTGTATGGTGTCTTAATCTCGTCAACTACCCTGCTTTGGAGTGTGGTCTCACCCTTCTTTATTTTGAGCACATACTTGCCGAAAAAGAAGAGGGCGCTCCTGCCAAATACGAATATCACTAGCGCTATCCAAGCTGCTGCAAACACCTGCGCATACTGTGCAAAAAAGGCTATAAGGTCGGAGGCCATCATTACGTTATGTTAAATGAGACGCCCAATAAAAAAGAAGTAAAACTTTTCTCAAAAAGCGTAAGCTTTTTAATGACCAGCAGCAAATTAACAGGAAAACAAAGCTAAAACCAACAAAATGACCGTAGTAATATCTCAGACAGTGGATGACTGCATAGGCTGTGGAGCGTGTGTTGCCGTGTGCGACAACTGGGAGATGGGCTCAAATGGGAAATCACACCCAAAGCAAACGAAGCTCACAGATGTCGGATGCAACAAGGAAGCTGCCGATGTGTGCCCTGTCGGATGCATACACATCAAGAAGTAACAGATCTAACAATGCTCGGCAGGTTCGACAGGTTACTCCTATGACCATTCATTATACTCTTTACTAATTATTTTTTTTACATATCCGCACATCTTATTCCTTACATATCCGCACATCTTATTCCGCTTATCCCACTTTTTTTAAATATTGTTAGTTGTGTTGCCAACCCTAAGTTTTTCTAAGCATAGCCATAAGAGATAGTTACTGGATATATTGAACTGTCGTGTAACGGTGAATCAGCCAGTGTATTATCATGAAAACTAGATCCCTTTTATTACCGTTTCTCCCCCTCATAATCTGTTATTTATCATTTAGCCTATCTTCGGGCATTCATATCGATTACATAGACGCGTTCTCCGAGTTTTTCAGCGAGTATCCAGATGTCTTAGCCTCAGAGGTTGTTGTCGAGATTTCTGAGGGCATTGACAACGGTCTCAAGTGGGACTCTGCAATATCCAGAGCAGGTACAAATCTCTATTGCGAGCTATCTTCCAAAAATTATTGTAAGTCCGAGGAGTCAGAGTACTTATTAGAGTTATATGTGTGGGCGAACGGCTGTAGGGGCTATTCTTCCGATTGTTGTGTATCCACAACCATAAACTGCCGGGAAGTGATGATGCAGGCTCACAACAATCAGGCAGCCAGTATATTGCTTAAGGACCAGATGGCCTATTGTAAGAACTACAATTGTACGCCCACGATTGAGTGTTCCTCAAACAGTGACTGTAATGACATGATCTTCTGTCAACTCGAGTCAACTTTGTCGCTGGTCCCAAAATGTGAACCTGCAACGCACAAGTGTTATTGCGGGAGCGCATGCCCTGACATATATTGCGATTACATAGAACAGATATCTGGGTCCTGCCCAGAAGACTGCCGCGAGATTGATGTGGACACTGATTCGGATGGGCTGTCAGATTCCGAAGAACTCATATTCGGCACGGACCCTCTGCGGCCCGATACGGATGAAGATGGCCTGGACGACTGGCAAGAACTAAAGATGGGAACAGACCCAAATGACCCCGATACGGATAGGGGCGGGCAGTGCGATGGATATAAAAGTGTGCTCTTCTTTTGCCGTGCCGGCCCGGACCCGTGCCCACTTGATTCAAACAATGATTGTTATAGGGGTGTCGGCATGAGAGAGAACCCTCAACAGCATGACACTGACAAGGATGGTGTTTCAGATGATCAAGACCCGTGCCCAATAACGCCAATGAACGACTGCCCCCATGGAAACGACCCTGATATAGACTTAGACGGCGATGGCATTCCCGACTCATGGGAACAGGATTATTTCATTAGTGACCCTGATGCCGATGGGGATGGCGATGGGCTTACAAACGAAGAGGAGTACGCCGCAGGGACGGACCCACTCGACCGGGATTCAGACGATGACGGCGTCCCCGACGGGTGGGAAGTCGATAATGGCGTAAGTGACTCGAACAGGGACAGTGACGGCGATGGGCTGTCTGATTCGGAGGAGTATTATGCAGGGACCGACCCCAATAATCCGGATTCTGATAATGACGGCATACCCGATGGGCAGGAGGGCCTAATACCTGGCGAAAACGTCACCCTTGGGATAACCCTCATGGATATTCGCCCGCATGATGACAACCCGGCAGACGGCGTGTACACCTTTAGATACGGGCAGACCGTTGAAGAGATCGAGATTGGCATCTACTATCCGAATGGCCAGCCAGTTGTATCCGCAGTCGCTGTTGGCTCGCTTTTGACTAAGAGAGGTGATGACAAGGCTTTCATGCAGTTTGTGATGACCGACCGGGGAAAGTATGTCACAAAGCTCGGTTACGACCTTCTCGAGAAGAATGACGAGTCGCCATTTTTAGAGCTCAACATAGAAGCGCTGGACGCCTTCGGAAACAAGGGGTATTATTCCGGAGGGATATTCCTACTCAACGTTGATGAAACCAAGTTCAGGATAAATGTCAGGTCGCCTATCGAGGGCGATAATTACGTGCCTGGAGATAATATACAATTCGACGTAGGGATAGCCGGCAATGCACTTATTGAGGACGCCACCCTAAGCGCCTTTGTTGAAGGGTCTGGAGAGTATATAGACCTTCAAAAAGACCTTCAAAAATCCGGCGACAGCTACACAGGTATCTACACGATCCGAGAAGATGCGCAGCCTAGACTGTACTTCCTTTTACTTGCCCAAGGTACGGTGGATGGAATTGCGTACCAGTCTGTGAGGCGCATGTGGGTACAAGTAGGCAGCGAGCCTGTTGCAGCCGTTCCTGAGCTGCAATCCAAGGAGCAGGAAGGCGATCCGCCACTATTGTTAGTGGTAATAGCTGTGATATTAATCAGCACTCTGTTAGTTTATAGATTAACCTCTATGAGGAACGCAAAGCATATGAAAGCTGCGTACGCGCAGGCTTCCATGCTGAAGCGGAAGAAACAACTCGAAGAGATGATAATTGATATGCGCGAAAGATACTACAAGAAGAAGATAACCGAGGAGCAGGCACAGATGAAGATTGCAGAGTACGAAGAGGAGCTGAAGCTGATAAAGGAGGACATGGCTGAACAAACTAAGAATGTTTTTTCAAAAGGCAGAAAAGGCGACCGATGCGGGATGGGGGGCGACAAAGAAACCATTACGGCACGTGTCGACAAAGAAACTATACAATAATAAGGCTAACATGACACCGACTAAGGACATAGGCATAACCGTCGACTGCAGAAGCGAGAACTGCCCTATACCTCTTATCGAGACCAGAAAAGCCATAAACGCAGCCAAGCCGGGGCAGGTGATAACCGTAATAGGCACCCATCCATCATCAAAGAAGGAGATACCTATGGCCGCAGAGGCGATGAGACTGAAGGTATTAGAAGTCAGCGAGACGGACGGAGTCTGGAAGATTAGGATACAAAGATAGCCAAAAGTAACTACGACTCAAATAAATCAAAATGGCAAAAGCGACAATAATCTTACATTCTGGCGATTATGACAAGGTTTACAGCGCGCTTATACTAGGCAACGGCGCACTTGCAATGGGCATGGACTGCTCAATCTACTTTACTTTCTGGGGTTTGCAGCGCCTCAAGAAGGGACAGCTCTCCAAGGGCAGGTTGTCAAACATGCACATGTTGGGCCTTGGCAAGTGGATGATCAAAAGAAGGATGAAGGCAAAGAACGTGGCATCTCTTGAAAGGCTCTTGAAGGATTATAAAGAGCTTGGCGGCAAGGTAATCGCGTGTGACATGACGATGGATATAATGGGCTGCAAATTAGAGGATTTCGAGCCAGGGATTGTCGATGAGTGCGGTGCTGTCGGAACCTACATAAAAGAGGCTCGTGAATCGGATATAACCCTCTTTATCTGAACCGCACTAACACTAACTTATCTAAGATGGACCGGCGGACAAAAATAGTGATTCTGATGGCGATGGCAGTCCTTGTAATATGCCTCTTATTACTCATCTTCTTGTTTTCGGCTTGGAATGTTCAGACGCCGGTTTCTGATAATACTCAAGTAGCTGATTCTAACCTAGACTCCAAGAAATGCGGCGATGGCATCTGTGCGCCGCCGGAAAATGCCCAGCGGTGCCCTGCAGACTGCCATAAGACAGGAAGCCTCTCGCTCAACGGCACTCAACCAGCGATAAATGACTCTTCCGGCCAGCAGCCTTTGCCCCAGCCCGGCCAGCAATCCGATAACACAACCGTCTTACTTATCGGCATAATGGTGCATCTTGAGGGATGGAACAGTGAAGCAAACATTGAGGATCAATTTAACGAGCATAAAGAGGCAGTCCGCGCGTTCGCTAGCGTAGTAGAAGACAACGGGGCAAAAGCCACCTTTGAAGCGAAGCCCGAGTTTGTCAAAGCTTGTGATAACTGGGGCGATAATGTCCTTCAAGAACTCCTCGACGCCGGCCACGGTATAGGGATCCATGCAGATGCCGGTGGCCAGGTGCGGCCCGGTGATACCTCGGATGGCCTTAGTGCTGAGATCGCCAAAATGAAAACGGACATGAAAGCCCTAGTAGGCATCGACCCGAGGCACGTCTCTGGCATCTGCTCTACGCTTGACTGGGTGACTGCTGCGGTCGACGCCGGCTACAAATTCACTACAGGTGCGGTGGGTTACTGTGCAATGTCCCTCCCGTTGAGCGAGAGGCCGGATGAGTACAGCGACTGCAGGGTCCCCAGTGAATGCCATGGTGCGATACCTGTTGATCTTAAGGACCGCATCCACCCATGGAGGGCTAGTTCCGGGGATGACTGGATGGCCGATGACCCGATCGGAGAAATTGTAATATTGCCTGCCGGCAACCTGCTGAAGGGTTTGGCTGAGGAAGCCTCCGGCCTTTTGGGTGCAAGTGGGCCCTCATTAGGGCTCAATGAGGATGACATCGACACCTTTATGTCAATGCTCGATGAAGCGCTCTCCTATGCAGAAGCGGGAAAGACGAATATGCTCTACACGGCGGTCAGCATAGGTGACAAAGATATTGATACGGAGTTGTACGACAAATTGCTTAAGAGGATAACGCCTTACATTACCTCCGGAAAAGTCCGCTGGGCCACCCTGCCTGAGATATATGATGAATATGTTGAAAACGGGTTTTTATGACCCTTAGTAATAATAATCCAATTTAAGTATTAAACCCAATAGCTCTAATCAACCCAAATGGAAACAGTCAAAGGCTGCCCCAAGTTTCTCAGGAACGGTCCATGCGGTGGTTATAAGAAAGGCTGCTGCGAAGTCTATCCAGACAAAAAGTGTATGTTCGTGGCTGCTTGGGAGCGGAACCCGGATAGCCTAAAGAAGGAGGTTTTTTAATGACTTTTACTGAAATGGCATTTACTGAAAAATTCGGCAGGAAGTTTGTAGTGACTGGTGAGATAGAACCAGGTACTGCTGTATCCACCTCGTTCTTGGCAAAGGCCCAGAAATTCAAGCAGTATGTCGATGCATTGAATGTCATAGACTCACCCTTAGGCGAACCGCAGGTCTCCTCACTGGCTGCGAGCGTAGTCCTGAAACAGAACGGTTTCGAGCCGATATTGCAGATGTGCTCACGCGACAGGAACCGCACAGCGATAATAAACGACCTGCTCGGCGCAAAGCTGCTAGGTATAAATAATGTCTTAGCTATCACGGGAGATTACCCCAAGGAGAGCAAACCAGTTTATGAATATGATTCAGTCCGCCTTCTTAGGCTCGTGAAACAAGAGATGCCTGAAAAATACAAGGGTTTTGATATGACGGCCGGTGCGGCATACAATTCAATGGCAGAGCCACAGGGCCCCGAACTGATAAAGCTTGAGAAGAAGCTGAAATATGCAGATTTCATACAGACGCAGATGGTTTTTGATTTCGACCAGCTGGGTGACAAGCTAGTCAGGAAGAACAAGAAAAAGATACTAGTAGGAGTATTGCCTTTGTTACCTGGCATGGCTGATTATTTTAACAAGAACATACCCGGGGTTGTCGTCCCTGAGAAAGTTGCAAAATCTATAAAATCTGCGGACGATGGGGTCAAACTCGCTAATCAGATAGCCAAGCAGGCAAAGGCTGAGGGTTTTGGCGGTGTACATCTAATGGTGTTCAAGGTAGAAAATCGTATAGGTGAGATACTCAAGGGTGTCGCATAGCTGCTTGCGTTGCATAGCTGCTTAATTACTTCTTGCTTGAAAACTCCCTCGCCATCATGAGTGCGTCGTTGTAATCATAGAACTTTGTCTCAGCCAGGGCTTTTTTGAGAATCTCACGCTCCACCCTGTTTTTCAAATCACCTATGGCGCACGGTCCAAGCGCCTTTGCGCCCCTCACAATATCGCCGTCCATGTCAGGCTTTATTTCCTCGATTCCATGGGGCTGCACAGCGTTTACATCAGCTATTATCTCAGGCTTTAGCTTTGCAAGCCCCTCTGAGTCAAGCAGCTGGGCACCTATCGCTCCAGTGGCAAGTATTATCTGCGCGCCTTTGCATGCTTCGCACCTGTCTGCAGGATTAGGTCCTGCAAAACCTTTCACCTTGCCGCGGACATCATCAGAGAGCTTATTCGCAATCTTGTTTGCCTTGTCCTTTGTCCTTGAGGTTATCGTCACGTTTGCCCCGAGGTTCCTCAAAAGCAGGGCGGATATTTGGCCTATCGGGCCTGTCCCAGCAAGGACTGTAACATTTTTCCCTCTCAAGCTGCCAGCTATTTTTTCAATCTTTGCTATCGTAGTTGCAGAGGTAGTGCATGCACCGTTCGGGTCCCATATCACTGACATCTGGAAGGGTGGCCTCAGTATTCTCTTAAGCTTTTGGAAGACCTTCTCAGACTCATCCAGGCTGCCGCCAACCAGCACGACAGTGTTTTTCAGCCCTTCGCCAGTCCTGGCAAAGACCGAGTTTTGGATTAAGTATTCCACATTCTCTTCAGATACCCCAGTGTAAGGCACAACGGCGTCGTATTCTGCATCATAAGCCAGCAGTATATCGAATGGGTTTGCTACCTTATTCGTATCCAAATACAAAAGGACCTTCTTCACCATCTTGGTTTAGCACCTGTCGCCCCACTCTCGTTGTTATACCTTAACGCTTACTCTACGTGCGTCCTGTAGAGGTCAGTGTCTTCGCCGAGCAGTGATATAAACTCCCTTGCAGCCCTTTCAATGTCCTTTGACTGGGTTATATACCTGCCGACTATCAGTATGTCTGCGCCGTTGATCAAGGCAGTCTTGGCAGTCTTTGGGTTTATACCGCCGGCAACTGCAAAGAGTATCTTGCTTGAGACCTCGCTCTTTATCTCTTTGATAAGCTTCCAGCGCTCGTCCTCAGACTGGTTCTCTTTGCCCATGCCTGAGTCGACGTTTCGGTGGAGTATGACTACATCTGGCTTCTCCTTGACCTTCTTGAGCACGCCCTTTGGGTCAACGACATTCATCATGTCTACATACGCATAGATGCCCATGCGGTGAGCCTCGTAGATTACAGCGTCCACGGTCTCCGGAGCTGCAAGCCCTGAGACGACCACGGCATCAGCACTCTGGTTGTATGCCTGGTCAACTTCTACTTTCCCGACATCCAGCGTCTTTAGGTCTGCTATCAAGAAGCAGCCTGGCCTGGTCTTCCGTATGTCCTTCAAGCCGCGCACGCCGAATTCCTTGATGAATGGCGTCCCGGCCTCGAATATCAGCATATCGTTGTGCGGCACTTCCTGCATGACCCGCTCGATTCCCGACAAGCTTGTTATGTCCAAGGCTATCTGCAAGTACGGCGGCCTCCATAATCTCTCCATCTTCACACCCGCTATAGCATGAGTCGACCTGTCCTTCTCGTATTTTATCTTCTTCAGGTCGGGGTAACCCGTCAGAGCCCGTTGTATCGACAGCTTCGTGGCTGAGTAGTTGAACCTGTATATCTTATCATAATCCACCGCTTCCGGGTGTATGAACACCGAAGCGAGGATGACATAGTCTTCAGCATAATCCTCCGGGATGGTTCCCTCTTCGACGGAGTCTGCCACAGCTTTAGCGACTGCTGCCTGCGCAGGGCCAAATATCTTGCCTGCGTCGTCAAGGTTCTTGACTGTGACCTTTGGGATTATAAGCGTTGCCGGTTTCGTCAGGAGGTTAGGCCTGATGACCCCAAGAAGCGGGGTGTGCCCCTGCGAGAGCTGGGTGAGCCCGTTAAGGAAAGCCTGCCCGACCGGGCCGGTCTTCTTGCCTATAGTAAGGTCTATGTGCGCTACTTCATTACCCTCTCCGATCAATGCCTCTCCGATCATGAAATCCTTTTCTTGTGTCATTATAATTCTCCAGTTTTCTATTTTTTAACTTGATATACTATATGTTGCATCTAGCTGTATTTAGTTCACCTATATCTTTTTTAGCTCACTTACATCTTTTTGCTAAGCTTTATGGCAGCCTCTACACCCCTCTTTGCGTAGTCGTCTATCCTGTCCATCGCCTGCGCGCGTGTTTGGCCCGGCCCGCTTACGCCAAGCCCGACCGGCTTTCCAGACTCAAGCGAGAGGTCCATAAGCTTTCTTGCAAGCTGTGACCCTATCATCTCGTCGTGGCTTGTGTCGCCCTTTATTATAGCTCCTAGTGCCACGACTGCGTCGATGTTCTTCTTGGCAAGGAGCTTCTTGACCATTATGGGGATGTCATAAGCGCCTGGTACTGTTATCACTTCAATCACTTTAGCACCAAGGAACTTCGCGTGCTCTTCAGCGCGCTTCATCATCATGCTCGTTATGTCGTAGTTGAATTCAGAGACTACTATGCCCAGATTTGTCATTTTAAGAACCCCGCATATTTTGTTTTTATATTAATTTAAATAGCCGCCGTCACATTAGCTCTTTTACCACGAAGTGAGTGCACCATAGGACTGCTATGCCAATAACCAGCGATAGTGTGAAGTCGATTAAAGGGACAGTGGAAAAAAGGTGTTCTCCAAGAAGGTCAAGAAGCCCCCAGAAGCCGCGCCATACGCAAACTACTGCGAACACTATGGCTACCGCAAAGATCACCTGATGGTGCGATTTGAAAGTCAATATCTTGCTGAACATTTTATCCTATTGTCTCCGTAATGCATCAATAACCCCTAGCTTATCCTTCCCGTGTCGGCGCGGCCCTGCCTTGCCCCAGTCGCAGCCCTTTTCTTTAACGCCTCAGGCTTTAAAATCATCTCAACAGCATTCCTCGCATGTTTTGTCGCCCGGTTTTTGCACACCTCGAGCAAGTCAGCGTCGTTCTTTCCCTCATCTTCATGGACAAAGACCTCTATGATGTGCTTGTTTGTCATGAGCTGTGTGTGTATGAGCCCCTGGCTCGCTTCGTGCGCGCACATCTTATCGACAGGCTCCTTCCCCGGCATGCCAAAGGCCATAACTATGTCACAATCACCATCTAGCAGCTTCTTGCATTCAACCGGCAGGTCCTTGACGCCCGGGACAGTCCTTTCCACCAGTTGCACATTAGGCCAGTTGAACTGTATCTCCCTGCGTGCGAAACTCGCCATGTCGACCCTTGCGAAAGTGGTGTCTACTAGACCTATTTTCATCTTGAATAAACAGTTTTAGAATTGTTCCAGAAGAGGTATAACTTTGTCTAGGCAGAGTTAAAAAACACTAAGTTCGATAAAATTATCCAGAGTAATTATCAACTTTATTATACCCACGACTAACCCAAATTACTTCAAATGCCCAAGCTTCGCCCTCTTGACCTCCAAATACTTCTTGTTCTCCTTGGTCGGCTTCATGATTATTGGCACTCTCTCAGTCACTTTCAATCCATATCCATCAAGCCCGACTATCTTCTGCGGGTTATTTGTCATGAGGCGTATCGTTGTCAGGCCAAGGTCCCTTAGGATCTGCGCGCCTGTGCCATAATCCCTCAGGTCATCATCATAGCCAAGTGCCCTGTTTGCCTCAACAGTGTCAAGGCCTTTGTCCTGCAGCGCATAAGCCTTTATCTTCTCACCAAGACCTATGCCTCGGCCCTCTTGCCTCATGTAAAGCAGTACTCCCAGACCCTCCTTTTCTATCCTCCGCAGGGCCTCCGCCAGCTGGTCGCCACAATCGCACCTGAGAGAGCCAAGAATATCGCCCGTGAGGCATTCTGAATGCACCCTCACTAACACATCTTTTTTGCCTTTAACAGGACCCTTAATAACCGCGACGTGCTCCTTTCCATCTACATTCGAGTGAAATACTACGACTTTGAACCGCCCGTACTTTGTAGGCAGATCCGCTTCGGATACCTTCTCGACAAGCGGCTCTTTGTCCTCTCCTATATATGCCTTGTCATGCTCTAGTCTGTATTCTATAAGGTCTTTTATACTTACGATCTTGAGGCCATGCTTTTTTGCGAACTCTTCTAGTTGGGGCAGGCGCGCCATTGTACCATCCTCGTTTGTTATCTCGCAGATGACTCCCGCAGGCACAAGATTAGCAAGCCTCATGAAGTCCACAGAAGCTTCGGTGTGTCCGGCTCGTGTAAGCACTCCACCTTCCCTTGCTTTCAGCGGGAAGATATGTCCAGGACGTGTGAAATCGCCGGGCTTGGCATCCGCTTCGACAAACTTTTTTATAGTCTTTGCTCGGTCCTGCGCTGAGATGCCCGTGGTAGTCCCATGTTTGGCGTCTATTGAGACAGTAAACGCGGTCTCCTTCTTGTCCGTATTGTGCCTTACCATCGGGTCTATATTTAGGTCCCTCAGCCTTCTATGCGTGGACGAGAGGCATATCAAACCGCGGGCCTCTCTCATCATGAAGTTCACTGCCTCAGGAGTTATCTTCTCGGCTGATATCACAAGGTCGCCCTCATTCTCCCTGCCTTCGTCATCCACGACTATGACAAATTTTCCCTCTTTCAGGTCCCTAATTGCTTCTTCGATGCTGTTCACTTTTTTGTGTATAACCCTCAATCTTCTCACGTTACTCTTTAATCCTTTCGGATATACCCCTCGATCATCAAATCCGAGCCGACCCTAGTTGATCGTTCGTCCCGCAGTTCTATCTCAGCCATGATATCCCCTTTTCCTCCACTCACAATGCCAATGCCCTCCCCTATTATCTTCGGGGCAATGAAAAACACGACTTTGTCAACAATGCCCGACTCGAATGCCGACCCCAGCACGTGCCCACCCCCCTCTATCATGACCGAAGTGATCCCCATGCTGCTGAGCTTTTTCATCAATTTCCTCAAATCAATTTTATCTTTTTTCTCATCTGCAAGAATAACCGTCACGCCCTTCTTCTTGAGCGCAGCAACCTTGGCCTTCGGGGCATTCTTCGAAGTAGCTACAATCGTCTCAGCCTCTTTGTTAAAGACCTTTGCATTTAACGGTATCCGCAGTTTCGCATCAACTATTATTCTTTGGGGGTTCCGCGCGTTCGGTATCCTGCAGGTCAGCAGCGGGTCGTCTCTGATTACAGTGTTGGCCCCGACCATCACAGCGTCTACCCGGTTCCTTAGACCGTGAGCAATCTGCCTGGACTTCTCATTGCTTATCCACTTGGAGTTGCCATCCTTATCTGCCAGTTTGCCGTCTGCAGACAAGGCTGCCTTTGCAATGACGAAGGGAAGGCCTGTTGTCATGTACTTTATAAAAAATTCATTCAGCTCGCGCGCTTCTTTCTCCAGAACACCGCACTTTGTCTCTATGCCGGCGCCCACAAGCTCCTTGTGGCCTTTGCCGCAAACCAGCTTGTTCGGGTCTTTCATTGCATAGACTATTCTTTTGACACCTGCATCGATTATCGCCTTTGTGCACGGCCCTGTCTTTCCGTGGTGGCAACAGGGCTCAAGAGTCACATAGAGCGTGGCGCCGCGCGCCTCTTTGCCAGCAGCCTTCAGCGCAAAGATCTCAGCGTGCGGCCCGCCAGCCTTCTTGTGCCAGCCTTGCCCGACTACCCTCTTGGCTTTGACAATCACGCACCCGACTACAGGATTTGGAGAGGTCCTTCCCAACCCTTTCATCGCTAGCTCTAAGGCCTGTCGCATGTAATCCTCGTCAGCACTTCTCTCCCTTTTCGTCCCAGTCTTACCAGAAGCCATATTTGTCTGAGTTATTTGATAATTACATAAGAAAATCCACATTCGCAGAACGTATAAACTAATAGTTGTCAAAATATTGTCATCATGGAACGGCTTCTTCTTGTGACCGGGCGGCTTGCAGAGGGTGATGTGCGCAGGGCAGCCAAGGCTTTGGGCGCCGATGTGTTAGTCCTGCCTGTTGATATAGCCCTGTTCATTGGCCCGAAGATGGCTGCAACAGCAATAAAAAAACTCGCGAAGAATTACGCGAGCGTGATCTTCCCCGGCATGACCCATTTTGATGTCAGCGCTGTTGAAAAAGCGATTCATGCCCCATGTTTCAAGGGCCCGGTGCACGCTTCCGATATAGTTAAAGTCGTCAAAAGCGGTGTGAAGCTTTCTAAGAAAGAGCCTGCAGACCTTGTGATGGAGAAGAGCGGGGTCAAGGAATACAATTGGCGTGTGCGCCGCGCAGAGCTCGGCAAGGCAGACATTGTCATTGGTGGAACAAAACTCAGCAGGCTAATGCCGCCCCGGATACTCGCAGAGATAGTCGATGCGCCGCTCCTTTCAGATAAACAAGTTCTAGAGCGCGCACAGTATTACATTGACAGCGGCGCCGATATGATCGATGTTGGTGCAATAGCTGGCGATGAGAATACAAGAAGGCTGGGCGAGATAGTAAAGCTATTGAAGTCAAAGCTGAAAGTACCTGTCAGCATAGACTCACTTAATCCAAAGGAGATAAATGCCGCTATAGTCGCAGGGGCCGACCTGGTTCTGAGCCTGGATTCAAAGAACATGAAGTCAATATCCAAATCTCTTCGTAAATCTGATAACGTTGCGTATGTCGTGATACCTGATGCCCAGAAATCTCTAAAGGAGAACCTTGCAGCGGCGCAAAAGCTCGGTTTCAGGGATCTCATAGCTGATCCGATATTGCGCCCGCCGTTTGGCATAGCGCACTCTATTTCGGATTACTTTGGTATAAGAAAGTTTAATAAATCTGTTCCCATGATGATGGGCGCCAGCAATGTAGTCGAGCTCATGGACGCAGACTCTGTTGGGATAAATGCCCTGCTCGCAGCAATCGCAGTCGAGCTAGGTGTTTCACTACTACTCATGACAGAGAACAGCGAGAAGACTCGCAACTCGGTGAGGGAGATGAAGCGTGCTATAGGGATGTGCTTCCTTGCAAAATCAAAGGGCTGCCTGCCCAAGGACCTTGGCTTCGACCTCCTCCTTGCAAAGAGCAAGAGGGGCGGCGGTGTGATAAACCTAAGTGGCGTTAACGTAGTCACAATAACGGGGGATGACACGGGATTCGTCTTGGACAGCAAGGGATATTTCAAAATACATGTGGATTTCAAAAAGGGGGTGATCATTGCGGCGCATTACAAAGACGAGACAACCGATTTTGTCTTTGAAGGCAAGAGCGCAGAGGCGATATCAAAGAAGATCATAAAGAGCGGTATGGTCTCAAGCCTTGAGCATGCGGCATACGTGGGAAGGGAACTTGAAAGGGCCGAATTGTACCTGAGACTCAAGAAGAATTATGTTCAAGACGAAGCCTTCTTAGGCTTGTGAGCTATCGCACTTATAGACGACTTCTCGATTAGCATTATTCCCAGCAGTATCGCAAGGAACAAGACGATCATTGCACTGGCATTCGCTTCGGCTACACTGAGAACGCCCATACTCCCGAGTACCATTAATGAGAATATCACTGCTATCACTATACCGAAATAAATCGCTTCCAGAAGCTTCTTGTGGTGATGGGGCAGTTCTATGTGTAACGGGTCAGGCAAGTTTTTGAAAGACTTGCGTATCGCCTCGTTGATGTTCTTGGGCTCCCCGCTTGCGGCATTATATCCTTGTCCCATCCTTCTCGCGCACTTTCTTGAACTCTTCCATGAGCTTCTTTGTTATTGGCCCTGGCTTTCCCTCATGAATTTTTCTCGAGTCCAGCTCGACTATCGGTATTATCTCTGCCGCTGTCCCTGTCATGAACGCCTCTTCAGCAGTGTAAACGTCGAAAAGCGTCATGTCCTTCTCATGGACGGTTATTCCCAGCTTGCGCGCCAGTTCCATGACGACCTCCCTGGTTATCCCTATCAGGACGCCGGCTTCTGTTGGTGGCGTATAAAGCTTGCCCTCCCTGACTACGAAGAAGTTGTCGCCGCTACCCTCAGCGACGTGGCCGAGATAGTTCAGCATCAGCCCTTCGTCGCAGCCTGCAAGGTTGGCCTGTATCTTGGCCATTATGTTATTCAGGTAGTTAAGGGTCTTCGCCTTGACGTCGAGTGTATCCCATGAGGTCCTTCTGGTGCCGACAGTGACGACCTTGATGCCCTTGTCGTACATGTCACCATATAGTGGTGCAAATGACTGTGCTATGCATATTATGCTCGCCTTTGCGCACTTCCGCGGGTCGAGGCCCAGGTCGCCGACGCCCCGTGTGACAACCAGCCTGACATAGGCGTCTTTAAGCCCGCACTTCCGTAGGGTCTCGCAGACTATGTCAGACATCTCCTTCTTTTCAATATGTATGTGCAGGTTTATGCTGCGGGCGCTGTGGTAGAGCCTGTTTATGTGCTCCTTGAGCCTGAAGACATTGCCATTATAGCATCTTATGCCTTCAAAGACCCCGTCGCCGTAAAGCAAGCCGTGATCGTAAACAGATATCTTTGCCCCCCCCTTTGGGTAGAACTTGCCGTCTATGTAGATGAGCTGTTCCATGATACGCGTATATTTTCGAGAAGAGGTTAGAAAAATGGCTTTACCCGACTTTTTATTTAGATCGGGGTAATTAATTCGTGGTCAAAAAATACCTGCTGTATGCCCTTCCTTTTTTATCTGCAATTATTCTCATCCTCGTTCTAGTCGGTATGCAACCAGCAAAGATAGAAAACGAAAAATACTGCGGTGATGGCAACTGCGGCTCTAGCGAAAATTGCCAAACTTGTTCTACTGATTGCAGTCTCTGCCCATCTAACTGCGGTGATGATCAATGTGATAACAAAGAAAACTGCAATAATTGCCCCACTGATTGCGGTAACTGCAGTGCTCCAGTTGCAACTAGGGGCGTTGTTCCAGACTCCGAGTTTTGCAATTATACCGAAACTGGATGGGGTTGTGCTATACCCTCAGAAAGTTTTAATTTCTCTCAGTACGATTACAGTGATGACCCGATGCAAGAGTTCGCTGCAGACTGCAATAGGCAAGGTGGCATATGGAAGTGCTATGGTTTTTGCATGCCCACTTATGACCACCATTGTTATTTCCCGTATGTGGACGCTGGTCAGGAATGCACTAGTTCTCAAGACTGCTTTGGAAGGTGCATAATGGATGAAGAAGACGCGGAGGTTTTCTTCAATGGCAGTGTGTATGACTCAAAGATTGCTACTTGGAATGGAACAACGGGTCGTTGTGCTGAGTATCCACTTATAATGTGTGATTGGGGATGGGTAGAAATAAATGGAACTAAAATTGTAGCGGTGGGCAACGCTCTTTGTGACTAACCCTTTATGCATATCATCGGCCTCAGCAGTGCGACCTTCTTTGATATCCCTGAGTTGTGCATGACTTCAACCACTTCGTTGACGTCCTTGTAAGCCCCCGGCGCTTCCTCTGCGACCCCGGCAGGGCTGTGCCCCTTGATGATAATCCCTCTCTTAGACAATTCATTTATGATATTATCCCCTCTCCATTGCCTCTTGGCTTGCTCGCGAGACATGTTCCTCCCGGCGCCGTGGCAGGAGCTGCCGAAAGTCTCTTTCATGCCTTGCTCAGTACCATGGAGGATATACGAACAGGTCCCCATAGTCCCACCTATAAGGACAGGCTGCCCCACTTTGCGATAAGCTTTGGGAACTTCATCCCTGCCAGGGCCGAATGCCCGCGTAGCCCCTTTCCTCATTACAAGCAGCTGCTTCTCTTTACCATCATCCGCAAGATGTCTCTCCAGCTTAGCAGTGTTGTGGCCTATGTCGTAAAGCATCTTCACGCTTTCTTCACTGACACCCATAGCCTTACTGAAAGCCTTTCGCGTCAGGTGCGCGATGGCCTGCCTATTCGCGAATGCAGCATTTATCCCTGCATTTACTGCGCCAAAATATTTCTTTCCTTCATCACTTTCTATAGGCGCACAGACAAGCTCTTTGTCACGAATCGGGATTTTATATTTCTTGCTTGCAGCTTCAAGCGTTTTAAGATAATCCGTCCCTATCTGGTGCCCGAGCGCCCGCGAGCCGCAGTGTATCGAGACTAGCACCTGGTCCTTCACCAGGCCGTATGCTTTCGCAACCGTGTCGTCAAAGATCTCCTCGACGTATTGTACCTCAAGGTAATGGTTCCCACTTCCGAGTGTGCCGACTTGCTTGAACTGCCTCTGCTTCGCCTCGCGGCTGACGTTTTCAGGAGTAGCACCTCTCACCTTTCCGTTTTCTTCCGTGTATTCTAAGTCTTCCTTAAACCCATATCCGATCTCGACAGAGAACTCAGCGCCTTTCACAAGGACCTCATCTATTTTATCAACTGAAAGCCTGATGTCGCCGGTAGAGCCAAGGCCGGCAGGGACTCCCTCAAACAGTGCATCAGCGAGTGCGCCCTTCTTTTTCTCGACCTGCGCGCGGGTGAGGCCAGTTTTCAAAGTCCTGACGCCGCAGTTTATGTCATAACCTACTCCAGCCACGCTGATAACGCCCGTTTTCATGTCAAAGGCACCGACACCACCTATAGGGAAACCGTATCCCGGGTGCACGTCGCTCATGGCCATCGAGGCCTTCTGTATCCCTGGCAGGCACGCTACGTTCACGATCTGCCTAAGCGCGTTCCATTCCTTGCCGGCTTTTATGTCAGCTTGGAGATGGTCGATGATATCCCTGTCGCCGTATATCCTTCCAGGCACCAGCATCTCGCCTTTTTTGGGCACCTCCCAGCGGTATTCGTCCAGTTTCCTGACGTCGATGTTTTCCATGATATTTTTCAATACATAATGATTATTGATTTATGCTACAAAATAAAAGAGTTACACTACAAAATAAAGTTACACTAAACATCCAAAACACACTGCACATGGTGCCCGCCGGTATCGTTCCAGCATTTTAAACCTGAATAAGTAGCAGCCTTCACTTCTGTCTTGATATCATGCCTCATTTGGTCGAGCGGCTCTCCCCATGCGTATGCTGTAAGCGTGTAGGTCTTCTTATGTGTTATCATGACCCTGAACCTTGAGAATACCATACCCTCGGTGTCAGCCTTTGTCAGCAGCTTGTTCAGGAAATCGACGAAAAGCGATTCGACACTATCGGCGGATGCAAGTATCTCCACCTTTTTCCTTGATTCCACTTTGGTTATGTCAACCATAGTATTGAACATGGCCCTTGCACCCTCTTCGAAAGCCTCCTCAAGAGTATCTGCAGTTGCGTGTATGCCTACGTCAGCCTCGTGGTCTAAATATTCAAAAGCCATCTTCTATTTGATATATCCCCGATCAGATAAAACTTTTATTAAATATAAAACTAGAAACCTTAAACGTAGCCCTCTGCTTTCCTCTCACTCGATTTCAGATGGCTTGACGAGTCGTCCTTTGCCTGCCCCTTCCAGATGCTGCCGTACTTGTCAACAAGCTGCTGTTCGACACTTCTAGAGTTCTTCAGCGCTTCCTTAATGTGTTTTGCTTCTATAATCGTTGAGCCTTCCATCTTGGCGACGTCGCCGGCCAGCCGTATCACGCCGCCGAGGTCCCTTAGTCTCAGTGTCAGCGCGTTCCTTACGCTGTCTATCTCGAGCGCCCTTTTCTCAGCCTCCTTAATCATCTCATCCACGGCCCTTCGGTCGCCGTGAGGTATCTTTGCATCCAGCAGGACCTCTTGTGAGAAGAACTGTGCCATCCTATCGACATTGCTTGCGTTCTTAGGCATAGTAGTATCCAGCAGGACTTCGTAGCCTGAGCCGATTATCCTTGACCTTAGCGGCGGCAGTATGCCTTCGAGCTCGTTGATGTTGCACGCGCCGACGAATATGAAATCGCAGGGCACCCTCATGACCTTGACTGCAGCGCCTGCAGAAGTCGGGTTCATCCCGCTTATCGGGAAGTGTTTGTCCTGCATTGCTGTCAACAAATGGTGCTGCAGCTTCTGCAACTGGGGCAGTTCGTCTATGAACAAGACGCCCTCATGGGCTTCGTGTATGGCCCCCGGGACGACTCTTTGGTATGGAAGAAGGCCCCCCGCCTCAGGCATCCCACCCCACGGGTCGTGCCTCACATCGCCCAGGAGCTCAGTCTCTGATGCGCCAGTCGCCTGGACAAAGGCATTCCTCTTGAGTTGGATTAGGACCTTGCTCATTTTGATTTTTTGCAGCTCATTAAGGTTGCTAAAGGCCTCTCCGTCTATGACCCTGATTTTCTTGCTGTCTACAGTCTGGTATACTATCACATCCTCCTTCCCGTCTTTGTCGGTCTCAGTGACGTGCACCTCTTCCTCAGGACCCTCGTACATCTCCACGTTGAAAACTTGTGACAGCAGGTCAGAGAACGCAGTCCCCTGCGGGCGGTTCCTGAACTTGAGTTCATTGCAGTGGGGGCAGACTTCCTCATCAGAGCTGCTCATCTTGCCGCATCCTGGGCATCTGAGGCCCAGCCTCTCAGCCACCTTAGGCGGGGCGTCTTCAGGCGTTATCACCTTTCCCTGTGCTTTCTTCTCAAGGCTCTTGTGCTTTTCAAGTTCCTCCGAGCCGCGTATTATCACAAAAGGCCGTTCCGGTGTTTGTGGATTGTGCACTACGACGATTTCCTGCTGCGGCTTTGGCATGTGATACGCAAGCGCCTTTGCCACCATGCTCTTTCCAACGCCCGGCGGGCCTACAAGCAGCAAATGCCTGCGCTGCGTTGCAGCTATCCTAGCTATGGACACTGCTTTCTCCTGCCCGATTATCATATCAAGCGGGTCCCGCGGCAGCTTTATCTGCGAAGTATCGTCGAAGTCCATATTACAGCCTAATGATAAGTCCACATTATGGCTTAATGATCATTATCGCTTAATGATACTTACCCCTAATAAGTTATAATCACAGGGTTAAATAATCCTTTCGGCTTCCGCAGGTGTCGCACAGCTGGGCAGAAAAGCAAAAAACGGGAAAAAGCAAAAGAAAAAACAAAAAGAAAAGCCGGTTTCCCGGCTTCACGCGTTTGCGTTGAGGCTGTTTAGAACTTTGTGACTATAACCTTGTCCGCAGGCGGCATTAGGTTGCCCGCAGTGGTTATGCCCACAATGTACTTGCAGTTTGACGCAAGCTCAAGGATATCCTTGGTTATGACATCGTCGATGACCAGTGCGCTGGCCTTCTTGACATCCTTATCCTTCTTAAGAAGATCTATGTTTATCCTCTTTATCTCCTCGAATTTGTCGTCCAACAGAAGAGCTTCGTTCTTTATCCCGCTTAGTTTCTCGAGCAGCATGCTCTCTTGGCTAGACTTAACAGGCTCTTCTATCACAGGCCTTGGGGGCCTATCATCGTCTCTGCGCTCTCGGTTTGCACCTTCACGCCTTCCTCGATCACCGTCTCTGCGCTCCCGGCTTCCGCCGCCTTCACGCCTTCCTCGGTCACCATCTCTGCGCTCTCGGCTTCCACCTTCACGCCTTCCACGGTCGCCGCGGTTCTCGTTGCTTTGGTTTCGGTCTCCTTCACTAGGGCCTTCTATCTCAGCAAATGCCTCTTCGGCGGTCTTTTTCCTCCGCAGGGACATTATTATCTCCTTCCTAGCAAGGCCTTCGACTTCTCTTCCAGGCGGTGCACGCGCTACATTGTCTATCTTAACGCCAGCGTTCTTCAGGGATTTGAGTATCAGGTCGCCACCTCGGTCGCCGTCAGCGAAAACCGTGACGTTCTTGTCCTTGATAATGTCCACGATCTCCGCAGGTATCTTTATCCCGCCGACTGCTATGGCGTTTTTTATGCCGTTTCTCAGAAGAGTCAGGACATCTGCCCTTCCCTCGACTATGATCACGCCTTCGCTACCCTCCACACCCGGGCCAGCATCAAGACCTTTATAAGTCGTTATGTTGTCAGCCCTGATATCTTGCCTCAGCTCTTCGCTGATCTCTTTCGAGTCAGGCAGCTCAGAGGACATGAACGTCTTTAGGATCTCTCTTGCCCTATCAACAACCGCTTTCCGCTTCACGTCCCTGACATCTTCTATCTGAAGTATCTTGAACTTTGCGTCGCACGGGCCGACTCGTGTTATCGTCTCTACGCCCGCAGCTATTATTGATGTCTCTACCATGTCAAGGCTTGATGGTATGGTTACCTTCGCCTTTGTCACTCCACTGACAGTTTGTATGTCAGCATCTATCCTGCCTATCCTTCCGGATTTCTGAAGTTCCCTAAGGTCCAAGTCCTCGCCTAAAAGGCCTTCGGTCTGACCGAATATTGCGCCTATCAAGTCTGGCTTTTCAACTAACCCAGTTGCTTCAGCTTCAGCATGTATCACATATTTTATGATGTCTACCGGTGCTTTACTCATTTTGTATCTCCGTTGATTTCGTTATCCTGGCCTCTCAGCCAAGCTGTTCTCTGACTTCTTTCAGGGTTGCGCCAAGAACGAGTACTTCTTTGTCTCTGGACCGTGCCCCGCATAGCAGGACCGTGTCTCTCCCTGTCAGGGAGCTGAAAAAATCCAAAACTGAACGGTTTGCCTTGTCCTTTTCGGCAGGCTCAACCGTCTTAAACTTGAGCGATTTTTTCCACTCGTCGTACCCGTCTAGAGCGGTCTTGGAAGCGCCGGGAACTGCCCTAATGCGCACGACCACTCCGTTCTTGACTTCCCTTAAAGCATCAGACATATTGATGACGTTTTCACGCCAATAAAAGTCTACTGCCATGGATTTTGAGCCTTTTCTAGGTCTTTAATGCCCGATGAAGACTGAAAACCCTTGACTGAAGACTGTTAGAGTTATCGGCCCCTCTATCAACGCTCAACCTCATTGTGCGCTGTACGCGCTCTTGGCTGAGTTGACCCTGTTAAAGAGGGGCACGTGTATCGCTCAGTATTGTGAATCCGTCATAATTGTTCGCAGCAGAACTCAGGATTACGCCCCAGAACGACGTTTAATTAGAATGTGTGTCTTTAAAAACATATGTTTTAGGAAACAATATCGGCTTTGCCGACCCATTCACCTTATCCGACCGATTATCACCTATACAACCTGCATAAACACCCAATAAATCCGACGGTTATCTGCGATTACCTATTAATATCCCATGTGTATAATAGTAATCCCCCACATATGACTCACACATATCACATTAGTAGGCCCCACCCTCTTTCAAGAATCCACTATCCCCGGTTGACCCTGTTAGTCATAATATTCATAGCGTTCTATTTCCTCCTTTACGGACAGTATGAGTCTGAGATACACGCGCTTTTGCTCTCATTGGGCTTCTTCGGCATATTCTTTGCCGGGGTGTTATACTCCTACGCCTTTACTGCTGGCCCTGCCGCCCTCATATTCTTATCACTTGCAAAGAACGAGAACATATTCCTTGCGACCCTGGTCGGTGCAGTCGGTTGTATGTTTGGCGACTTGGTGATATTCTTCTTCATACGGCACGAGTTTGGCGACGAGCTAGACCGCATGGAGAAGACTCATCTCATGCAACACGTGGTAAACGGTGAGAAGCGCATACTCGGCCACTTCCAGAAGTACGTTCTGCCTGTGTTTGCAAGCTTCTGCATAGGCTCCCCGCTCCCGACTGAGATAGGCATAGCGCTCATGGCATCGAGAAAGACGCTTTCAACAAAGAAGTTCATGATCCTAGATTTCTCCCTGGACGCAACAGGGATATTCCTGATACTTTTGCTTGGATGGGTAATCTAATAGTATAGTTATTTACTTGTTCAATAATCCTTGTATTTCAATAATCTCCGTATTTATTCAATAATCTCGATTTCCTGCCTTTCGCCAGTTCTGTTATAACAAGCTATGTCATCAAGGCCCCTGTAGGGGTACTTCGCTATCAGATTCACATTCCCATATTTGGAAAACATGTGCAGGTCGGCTTCACTAGGTCGGAAGCTCCCTGAAGGGTGCGAATGCGCCACGCCTATGGCTTTAGAGTCTATCGGGAGCATGTGCATGCTGAAGCTGGCAAAGCTCTTGCCCTGGATGGTGCCTGGCAGGAGGAGGAGCTCTTTTACCTTGGCCCCTTCGCCGCGGATAAGCGCGCCGAACTCGTTAGGGTAAGCTGACCGCGAGGCGTGGAGGAAGAGCTCAAAGACTGAGAGGGGGATTAAGATAGGCATTGTAGTCATCTCTTTGGTACGCTTCGAATGGATATAATAGTTCTACCTTGCTTACCTTTGCCAAAGCCCATGCCTCTCTTCTTAGCGCAGTTGATCACGGCCTGTCTTAGCCGCATGACTCGTCTGGGGCCCTCTCGCTCACTGGGATATGGCCTATGCAAAACATATTTGGTAAGTGCCAGTTTCCATCCATTTTCGGCAGCTACATCCATCCATTCGTCCACTGCATGGTCCCACCAGTTAGAGTATCTCCGGTATTGCGCCTTTGGCAAGCCAAACTCTTTAGCGAGCTCCATCCTTCTTGTGATTCCCATTCCAGATGCTTCACGTTCTTTGGGAGTTTCAGGTGCTTTTGTTTCCCTAGCATTCATGGTGGGTTTCCAGTCCCTTTGAATTGAGTATTGTTGCGCATGCCCAAGCACTAAAGAGTCCCCTTCTCCTGATTTAGAAGCCCCCAAACCCCCTATAGCGCCAGGATATACTTCTGAAGGCCCTAGGTGGTTTACACTATGACCAGCCCTTCTAAATATAGGAGTGTCTTCCGGTTTTGGATACGCGACCACCATTATATCGGTCTGACCGCTGTGATGTCGACTTATCTCGCTAACTAATACCATCTTGCCACGCCTATCCTTTGTGACCCTATAACCCTCAATTACTTTGGTCTCGCCATTGGGTACTTGTTCCCAGCCTGCTTGTGCAATGGCTGTAAACTTTTGGTTTTCCCTATTCCCCGATCCCCACATTTTCCTCACAGAAAGTACGGTGTTAGAAAACTCACACAATCATCTCTTCCAGCCCGTTCTCCCACAGTTTCTTCGCGTCTTTCACAGAAACGGAGAAAGGACCATACTCAAGCTTGTCGCCGCCAGTTTTTCCGATGACTTGCGCTTTGACCCCATACTTCTCTGCCATGTCTAACACACCTTTGGCGTATTTGGTCACAACGACGAACCTGCCGTGCGATTCAGAAAACAGCTTCTCACTATCATCTATTTGTTCTGACATCTTAGAGATGCTGACTTCAAAACCTGTCTGACCACGGAAAGCCATCAGCGCAAGCCCTACTGCCAGCCCGCCTTTCGACAGATCATGAGCAGCGCTCACACTCTGAGTCTCAGCCAGCTTCTCCATCAGCCAGCAGTTCTTCCTCTCCTGCTCAAGGCTGACCTTCGGGCATGCGCCCAGCTCAGGCTTGGTTTCGCCCAATAAAATTATCTCATCGCCCTCTTCTTTAAAGCCCATAGACAGGGTCCTGTCAAGCTTGACCTTGCCCATGACGACCACTACTGGCGACGGGTCGATAGGCTTCCCGTCAGATTCATTGTAGAAGCTTACATTACCTGAGACTATAGGTATCTCAAAGTGCTTGCAGGCCTCAGCCAGCCCCTCGACTGCTGACTTGAATTGCCAGAAGGCCTTTGGTTTTTCAGGGTTGCCGAAGTTCAGGCAGTCCACCACAGCTAGCGGCTCGCCGCCCATGACTACTGTGTTCCTGACCGCCTCAACCAACGCCCCCTTTGCACCCTCATAGGGGTCGATGGCACACTGGTGGGAATTGCATCCAATGCCCAGAACCACGCCTTCCTTATCTGTTATCCTAGTGATAGAACCATCTTGGCCCGGCTTGGTCACGCTCCTTGCCTGGACCTCATTATCATACTGCTGGTAGACCCAGCTTTTGGACGCTATGTTGACATCAGCAAGCAGCTCGTTGAGATGTTTTTTAAGGTCATTTATCTGCGGCTTTATCACAGCTTTCTTTGGCATAGGCTCCCACTTTCTCTCGAATACCGGGCTGTCGCCGAGCATCTCTGTCGGCATGTCGACGATTACCTTGCCTTTGTGCTTGATTATGTAGCGCGCTTCATCCGTTATGATGCCTATCCTCGCATGCGGGACGCCCCACTTATCAAGTATCTTCTCCACTTCAGCCTCGCGGCCCTTCTTGATAACAAGCATCATCCTCTCCTGAGTCTCTGACAAGACTATCTCCCAAGGCTCCATATCTAGCTCACGCAGGTGGATCTTGTCCATTTCTATCATTGCACCCTTGCCGCCCTTGTGTGCTATCTCCGAAGTAGCGCATGTGAACCCTCCCCCGCCAAGGTCCTTGCAGCCCCGTACTGCATCCGTTTCAAATATCTCGCCAAATGAATCAATGAGCAGCTTCTCTGAGAACGGGTCTTCTATTTGCACTGCGGGCCTTGAGGTCTCTTCAGCCCCTGCTGCCAGTTCTTCAGAAGCAAAGGTGACTCCGTGTATTCCATCCCTCCCTGTCTTGCTGCCTGCAAGTATCATGGTGTCGCCGGCTACAGGTGCTGCGCCCTTGATTATCCTGTCTTTGTCCACGAGCCCGATGCATACTACATTCACCAGCGGGTTCCTGTCAAAGCTTTTGTCAAACTCGGTTTCGCCGCCTATTGTTGGCACTCCGATGCAGTTTCCATAATCGGCAATCCCCTTCACAATATTCTCAAACAGATAACGCGACCTTTCATCGCTTCTGATGTCGCCCAGCCTCAGTGGGTCAAGGCATGCGATCGGTTTCGCGCCTTTGGATATGATGTCCCTTACTATCCCGCCTATGCCTGTAGCTGCTCCTGCGACAGGCTCTATCGCCGACGGGTGGTTGTGGGACTCCATGCCTATCGCGATGCCCCACTTATCATCGAACTTGACTATGCCGCAGTCGTCGCCTACCGGCAGCAGTACATTCTTGCCATCAATCGGGAAGAGCTTGAGCCACTTCCTGCTGGACTTGTATGAGCAGTGCTCTGACCACATGACATCGAGCATGGCCCATTCAATATCGTTAGGCTCCCTGCCGAGGCGTTTTCTCGCAATCGCTATCTCCTCCTTCGTCAGTGAGATGTTTGGGCGCTTCTTCTCATCCTCGCAGCCCCAACATTCAAGTTCTGTCATTTTGAGATTGATACGTTTGTTTTGAGATTTATAAGTTTGATATAACTTTTTATTTCCTAGATTTTATGTAATTCACCATAGCCTCAAACACCCTTCTCCCATCCTCACCACCAAGCAGCTTCTCCGAAGCCCTTTCTGGATGTGGCATCAGGCCCAAAACGTTCCCCTCGCGGTTGCACACGCCTGCGATGTTTTCTAGAGACCCGTTCGGGTTCTCCCCAACATAAGTGAAAGCGATCTGCCCATCTTTCTTCAGTTCCTTTAGAGTCTTTTCGTCGCAGAGATAGCGCCCTTCGCCATGGGCTATCGGCATGCGTATCTTTTCCCCTTTAGTATAAAGCGATGTGAAAGCGCTTGTGGTATTCTCCACCTCCAGTTCAACCCACTTGCACACGAATTTCACGCCTGTGTTCCTGCCGAGAGCGCCCGGCAATAAACCCGACTCGCAGAGTATCTGGAAGCCGTTGCAGATGCCAAGGACTGGTTTTCCTTGAGCAGCTAGGCTTTTCACCTTATCCATGACTTCCATCTTCGCGGCGATCGCGCCTGCCCTCAAGTGGTCGCCGTAAGAGAATCCTCCTGGCACCACAAGGCCGTCAAGGTCTGACAGGTCCTGGTTCTTGAAGAAGACCATCCGGGCATCTGTTTTGACTACGTCCTTCAGCGCCCTAAGCACGTCATAGTCGCAGTTACTTCCAGGGAACTGTAAGACTCCGATCATATTCGATTATATTTATTATGCTTTATTATGCCAGAACATCACAAACAAGCTAATGAATTACCTTACTTAACAGTGATCTCGTAATCTTGTATCACCGGGTTCACGAGCAAGCGCCTGCACATCTCGTCCGCTTGCTTCACAGCGTCCTCAGCAGACTTGGCGTCGAGTTTCATCAAAAACACGCGCTTTGTGTCAAAGTCCGACACGTTCTTGTAGCCCAAAAGCCCGAGGCTCTTCTCTATGGTCTTAGCCTCAGGGTTCAGCAGACCCTTCTTGAGTTTTACGACAATTTCAACATCCATTTTTACTGGTTATAGATAACCTAGCATACGGGAACAGTAAAAACTTGCGCACATAAAGTGCGCATGATTTTTACCACCCGCGAGTACGAGGGTAATTAGAAGTGAGACAATAAAAAGCAATACGTGAGACAATAAAATGCAATAAGTGAGACATTAAAAAGCAATAAATGAGACATTAAAACACAATAGCCCCTGGCGATTATTACATGTGCACACCCTATGCATTTTATACATCAATCGTTCAAACTAGTCCCGTGTTAAAAAATGCCCTTTGGTTTCTCCTTTGGTGGGAATAAGAAAGAGGCCTTGCCTGCGCCGACGCGCATGACCGAGACTGATGAATCGAAAGTGAACATAGCTGAGATAAAGAACCTTCTGGTCGCTGATGCCAATTCCATGGAAGAGCTGGAAGCTAGATACGCTTCCTTACTAGTGGAATATCACAGTAGGAACCCGTCGCGTGTTAAGCAGTTCCCGACCTATTTGGGATATGCAGTAGAAAAGGGCAGGGAGACCCTTGACAAGCTATCAGATGTATTGAAAGCCAGAGAGTCGTGCATTGACCATTCGCTCAGGTTGCATTCAAAATACGGAAAAGAGCTCGAAAAGGCAAAGCTCCCTGCAGGTGTCCTGGACATGAAGCAGTTGCTGAGCATGAAAGAAGAGATACACGAGTCCAGGAATTATCTGAACGCTGAGGAAGACCACCTCAATGCTGCTTTGAAGGCGCAGCACAAGACAGACGAGAAGACGGATGCCTAATTTGGTGGGTTTCATGCCAATCTACCAGTACAAAGAGCCTTTACTTAGCTGGGTGACCATCTTTTCTTTTTTAACCTGTTAAGTATTCCATGAGCCCGCATCGCTACAAAAGAAGGCCTGCCCCAGAGCCAATTCATGTATTAGCGATGCAAAGGCGGTTTACTGACCCGCAGCATATGCTTGATAAGTTGGGGAAACTAATACCCGAGAGCGATGGCAGCCACCGGATTGTGGTTCTACCCGAAAATGTTTTTGACGGCAATGTCATATCCAGAGCGAGTGGCAAAGCGCTTGCAAGGTCTCTCCAAGATATGGCTAACAGAAAGAATGTCCACATAGTGTATTCTGCAAGTGAGTCCAAGCCCGTGTCTAATAATGCTGCCAGTTCCAGCCCCCTTGTTGATATGACGACAAGAGTCCTAAGAGCTTTAAGGCTTAATAGGGCGCCGTCTGGGGTTCCCAATGCACACTTGCCGGAAGCACAAAAAACGTTTGAGCAGATAACAAATTCAGGTTACTTCATAGTGCCGCATTCCAGATACAAGGTTTACCCAAAGGTCAGTACAGCAGATAATGGCACTAACTTGACAATTTTGGATAATGAACTCATAGCTGGCAATAGCAGAGACCCGGCAAGAACAACTGAAAGGGTAACCAATCTTGCCGAGCACATAAGGGCATTCCCAAGAGTGGACATTGGCGGCAGGTCAGTAGAATTCAGGGTCTGTAGAGATAGTTCGCCTATAGACTGGGACCTTCATCCAGCGCATAGAGGAAAGAAGACCGACTTAATGTTAGTTTCCGCTGGCGGACTGAACCTTTCTGCCCCTCAAGAAAGATCGATACGCCAGAAGCTGCGCAGCCGTGGCGTAGCAGTAATCTTAGACGGCGATAACATCGCCATGAGGTTTTTGCCAAAAAGGGGGGCAATGGTGCAAAAAGAGATGGGCGAGATGCGCAGGCCAATAGAAGGTAGCAGGATTAAGGTCACACACATATAGTGACGGGGTTAAGGTCACACACACATATAGTGAGTATCTTATTAAATATAGTGACTATCTTATTAAATTTTAGCAATATGCCAAACCTGCGCAGACAACATAAAATTATCTCGGAATTATTTGATATTAACACTTTTTTACCAGCCTCTTTTGCCACTGGCACCCCTCGGCTTTCCGAGATTATCCAAAGTGGCTCTTCGCGTTTCCATTGTAGTCTTTGTTCTTGCCGCACTTGCAATGGCTGTTGTAGTCCTTGCCGCAGCATCCTTCAGAGCTCGTATCCTAGGGTCATCTGGATGCGGGCGGCTCTTTGACAAAGCCGCTCTTTGCTCGTGGATATGCTTCAATAAATTTGTATTAACCCCCATCTGGACACTAGACCTGCGGGTTTTCGCTTCTACTATTCCTTGAGCCCTAGCTATCCTTCCCGTTGCGCAACCTTTGGTTGCGACCTTCCTTACCTTCCGTATAATTCTGTGTACCATGGTGACTCCTTTGTTTAAGATGACTTCTTCACACCCTTTGGCATATAACCGCCGTTACCTATCCTTCTCTTGCGGGCCCTCAGAGCGTATATCCTCCGCATTCTTGAGTCTGCCGCTGTTTTTAGCCTTTCTACATCCGTTCTAATCGCAACAGCCTCTGGAGAAAGCCTTTGGCTATCAGGAATATCAAGTAAGCGATTTAATTTTGCATGACTTTCCTCAGTCAATTGCTTTCTATTCTTCTCTTGTTTAGCTATGTCGCGTCCTAGTGTCCGGCGCAGCCGCATCTTTCGCAGGCAAGGGATTGCTTTTTTTCTAGCAGTGGGTGTATTTGCCATATTCTTATATCTGAACTAAATTAATCAGTATAAACATAATAACATAAACATAACTATTGGGATTAACTGGGGATTAACTGAGCCTTTTCAATTTAAGCCTATTTCGCCCTAATCTTCCTTTTAGGCGATCTGTGGACTTTGGCTCCGGGTTTCCAATTATCAACAAACCTTATGAAATGTTCACTATTCCTTGCCTTATTGTTTTCTCGTGCCAACTCTGTTGGCGTCCGGCCATTTCCATCTCGCGCGTTTCTGTTAGCTCCTGCTTCTAAAAGTATCTGTGCGACCTTTCTTGCATTTGTGCGTTCGACACGGTTACCACCTATCATGAATCCAGCCCAGTGTAGCGGGGTAAAGTCACGTCGGTGAACTCGGCCATTGACTTTTGCCCCAGCCTTGAGTGCGGCCTTTACAGCCTTTGGTCTTTGGTGATACGCAGCTGCCATGAGCCACTGTTGTGGTGTAAATACAACTCGTCCCTGTTTATCGACTTTAGCCATATTTTCTCCATTAATTATTATGAAAATTATTAAAACCTAACTAAACCTAACCGAGCCTTTTGACTACTTTCTCAACCTGTTCAACAGCGGTGCCTATGTAGTTCTCGGGCTTCATTAGCTCTTCAAGTTCTTTTCTTGAAAGGAATTTTGACACTCGCGGGTCTTTTGAAAGGACCTCAAGGAAGTTCACGCCAGTTTCATAAACCCTCATCGAGTCCTCGCGGACGAGCTCATGCGCATCTTGCCTGCCCATTCCCTTCTCGACAAGCGTGACCATGATCTTCTCAGCCATTATCAAGCCCTTGGTGAACTCAAGGTTCCTCTTTATGTTCTCAGGCCTGAACTCAAGGTTCTCTAAAAGCTCGAGGGTCTTTGCCAGCATGTAATCCGCTAGTATACAGGATTCTGGTATGATAATCCTCTCCGGCGCAGAGTTAGTCAGGTCCCTCTCATGCCATAAGGGTATATTGTCCATTGCGACAAAAGCATCTGCCTTCAGTATCCTTGAAAGGCCTGCTATCCTTTCAGCCATTATCGGGTTCCTTTTGTGCGGCATCGTCGAGGAGCCGACTTGTTTGCCCTTCTTAAAGCCCTCGGCGACCTCGTCTATCTCAGTCCGCTGCAGGTTTCGTATCTCCGTGCATATCTTGTTGAGGGTTTCTCCAATGAGCGCAAGGTTGAACAAGAACTCAGCATGGCGGTCCCGTTGTATCACCTGGTTCGAGACATTGACGGGCTTCAGCCCCAAATACCTCATAGTCAGGTCCTGGATCTTGATGGCCTTCGGGCCGAGGGCAGCCTGTGTCCCGACGGCGCCAGTCATCTGGCCGACTAATATGCGTGGCTTGTACTCGTTGAGGCGGTCTATGTGCCGTTGGACCTCATCAGCCCAGATGGCGAACTTTAGGCCATAAGTCGTTGGGACAGCGTGCTGCGCATGCGTCCTCCCTATGCATACTGTTTTCTTGTGCTTGTTCGCGAGTGTGACAAGGATTTTCCTTAATCCAAGAAGGTCATCCTCAAGGAATACTATGAAGTCCTTCAGCTGGAGCGCGAGCGAGGTGTCCATGATGTCCGCGGACGTGGCACCAAGGTGGATATAATTCCCGGCGCCACCTTTACACTGTTCGGAATAGGCTTTGACCATGGCCATCAGGTCATGGTTAATCTGGTCCTCTATCTCCTTGACGCGAGCGACTGTGACATATTTTGTCGAACATTTGGACTCTATTTCCTTTGCAGCTTCCTTTGGGATGTTACCAACGTCTGCATGTGCCTTTGCGAGCGCGCACTCGACGTCCAGAAGGCGCTGCAACTTGTTTTCCTCATCGAAGATAGCTCTCACTTCCTTGCGCCCGTAGCGCCCGTCGATGGGATGGATTGCCATATATAATTAGAAGGGAAAGGGGCTTAAAAGGGCGTAATAACAAATATAGCGGGTCAAACCTCGTTAAGCCCGATGACAAAAGAAAAAGCCAAGCAATCGGTCGCCCTTAACTCCGCCGTAGCGAGTGCCTTGCTGACCTTTATGAAGGCAGTGGTGGGCGTACTCACCGGCAGCATGGCGGTGCTGTCCGAGGCAGTCCAATCCGGCATAGATCTTACAGCCGGGCTTCTGACATATTTTGCCGTCAAAAAAGGCGACAAGCCTGCCGATATTAAGCATCACTATGGGTATGCAAAAATAGAAAGCGTGTCGGCGCTTATTGAGTCAGGTCTTCTTTTCGTGACATGCGCTTGGATAATATACGAAGCCGTGCAGCGGCTGTTTATCAAAAGCGTAGAGGTCAACCCGGCATGGTATGCGTATGCAGTCCTTGTGATATCCATAATAGTGAATTACTCCCGGGCAAGGGTCCTGTCCCGTGTGGCAAAAGAGACGAAGAGCCCGGCTCTTGAGGCCGATGCGATGAACTTCAACATGGACAACCTCAGCTCGGCCATGGTGCTTGTAGGCTTAGTCTTCATTTCCTTTGGATTCCCGCTTGCAGACCCTGTTGCAGCCATATGCGTATCAGTCTTCATCGCCTATGCGGCATATAAGCTTGGAAAGAGGACAATCGACGTCCTCATTGACACGGCCCCGGAGGGCGCAGCCCCGATAATACTTGCCGAGACAAAGAAAGTCACTGGAGTCCTTGCAGTAGAAAAGCTTCGCGTCAGGCCGGCAGGCGCCACGCTCTTCGTTGAAATATCCGTAACTGTCAGCAGGAAACTCTCTCACGAGAGGGTTGACAGCATTTGCGAGTCGGTCGAGAGGCGCATCCGCAATTCCATGCCCGAGGCGGACGTTATTGTCATAGCAAAACCGGTCTCGCTTAGCAATGAGACGATAATCGAGCGCATACAGATAACAGCTGTTAATCAGGGGCTTTCCGTACATGACATAACGATACAGGCTGTCGGCGGGAAGAACTATGCTACTTTCCATGTTGAGGTTGAAACCGCTTACACCGTGGCGAAGGCGCATGCAGCAGTTTCAAAACTCGAGAGCGAACTTAGGGATGAGCTCGGCGAGGAGATTGACATATGCACTCACATCGAGCCGTACAAAGGGGGCGTTGCGGAAGGGGTCGCGCTGCCTATAGAGCGGGAAAAGGCAATAGCAGATAAGGTCGCGGAGCTTTCCAAGAGCCTGAGCCTTGCCCAGGGGGTGCGCAACGTGAAGGTAAGGAGCGTCGGTGGGCGCTTGTTCATATCCTTCATCTGTTTGTTCGACCCTGAGACTCTTCTTGAGGACGCGCACAAGCAGGTCAGCACTTTTGAGTATCTTGTGAAGGAGAACGTGCCTTTGACAAAGAGAGTGATAATTCACATAGAACCTTTGGGCCTTAAGTGATGAATATCCTATTTATAAAAAGTGCCGCATAATATCCATATGGACCCGTCAACGACTGCGAAAAAGATAAAATCGATGGAGATACGCGGCGCGCTTGAGATCGCCCTCGCTGCCGCAGAATCGCTTAAAGAATACGCTACTAGTTACAACGGAGCTAATTTCGTCCGTGACTTCGAGAAGCAGGGTCGGATACTGAAGGCTGCGAGGCCCACAGCTGTCTCGCTGCCAAACACTATTGACTACTTCCTTTACCTTTCCCACGAGTTCCCCAGGACAAGCTTGCCTGGGATGGTTGACACCTTTGTGACAAAGCAGAAGGAGTCCCTAAAGAAAATAGCGCAGATAGGCGCCAAGAGAATAAAGTCCGGCGACACGATTCTCACACACTGCAACTCACAGACAGCGCTCCAGATACTGGCGGAAGCAGCGAAGACGAAGAAGATCAAGGTCATCTGCACCGAGACCCGCCCGAGGGATCAAGGTTACCTTACAGCTGAGTTCCTTGCGAAGAAGCGGATACCCGTCACGTTAATAATAGACTCCGCTGTCCGTTATGCGATGGAAGAGTTTGACATAAGCAAGGTAATCGTCGGGGCTGATACCGTAGCTGCCAATGGCGCAGTGGCCAACAAGATAGGCACGTCCCAAATAGCGCTCATGGCGCACGAGTTCAATATACCTGTCATTGTTGCGTGTGAGACGCTGAAGTTCTCCCCTCAGACTTATGAAGGCAAGATGATAGAAGTCGAGGAGCGCAGTCATTCCGAGATACGGAAGCGCATGAAGGGTGTCAATATGTGGAACCCGTCATTCGACTTCACGCCGCCCGAATACATAGACGCGATAATAACCGAGGACGGGGTCATCTCGCCGTATATGGCTTACCAGGTCATCAAGGAGAAGTTCGCATGGGAGATGACGCCACGTGTTTGCAAGATAACAAAATAGTAATATCTGCAAGATAACAAAATAGTGATATCTGCAAGATAACAAACTAGTAACTAATTCAGTAGAATATCTAGAACTCTTAAAGTGGTAGAATTTGTCTCTCTAATCGACGACTCGATAAAGGCGATAGAAGGCCGGGACGCTATGCAGCTTAGAGAGATCTCTGCCGACGCATTGACCGAAGCTGCCGTCGAAGGGCATCGCGAGCTGATACTCATCGCCTTGGTGGATTATGCACTTAGCAAGATAATGTCAAAGATACACTACCAGGCGGTCGAGGGCAAGTTCTATGATACTATAATCAGCCATTTCAGGGCTGCTCGCGAGGGCCCAAAGGAAAAAACTATAGAAAACCTCGAAGAAGTCGAGGATATGGTCGTGAAGCTTGATGACAAAGAGGGTAATTTTGAGGAAAATGTCATGGACAAGGCCAAGATAAAAAAAGCATCCAACCTTTATGAGAAAGGCTTTTCCCTCAGGCGCGCCTCAGAGATGACGGGCGCAGACCCGGTCAAAGTCCTTGAGTTTGTAGGCGGAAGCAAGATACATGAGCCGCAGGGCTTTGCAGGCGGGGGAAAGAACGTCGAGCGGCTGAAGGTGGCAAGGGAGGCGTTTGGAGGATGAGCGCATTAGATCTTTGGAGGATGAGCGCATTAAGCCTTTGGAGGATGAGCATGCTTAAGGACGTTCACAGTAAAACGGAGGTGTCAAAAGGATGAGAAGCAGGATTGTGTGTGATTCAAGTTCTCTCATTTCCCTATCGATGAACTGCATGATCCCACTCGTCGTGGAGCTGAGCGAGTCTGCTGATTTTATCATAACAAAGACGGTCTATGACGAGATAATAACAAACCCGAAGCGCGGCGGGCACCACATAATGGGGCCTCTGCAGTTCAGTGCGTTGATAAAAGACGGCGTGCTTACTGTCGAGAAAGCAGACAATGAGAAAGTCGATGAGATACTTGAGATCTCGAATTCCACGTTTTTCTCACACCATGCACCGCTGCAGATAATACAGCGCGGCGAGGCAGAGGCGCTCGCGCTTGCAGACGACAACGGCGTGCTGCTGGTGGACGAGCGGACGCTTAGGTTCCTTATAGAGTCTCCAAAACAACTCAGGGACTTACTGGAGTTCAGGATGCACAGGAACATATCTCTTGACATGGGGAAGGTGCAGGCGTTTAGGAGAGTTGCCGGTGATGCAAGAATAATCCGGTCGAGTGAAATCGTCGCTGTCGCGTATGAGAAAGGCATACTGCAGAAATATTTCTCAGGCAGCAGCCACGAGGTCCTTTCTGCATGTCTTTGGTCGCTAAAGTCGAGGGGGTGCTCACTTTCGACAGAGGATGTCGAGGAATATTTAAGGATGCTGCGATGATTGAGGAAGATAATGTGGGGAACCACAGAAATATAATATCGCTTGAAGAAGCCCAAAGCCTGAGGGAGCAGCTAAGGCCTGCATTTGCGGGTTATGTCACCGACGGGAACATCTCCGACAGGGACGTCTTAGCGACGCTGATGGATTTGATAGTCCGTGGGAAGATAGGCATGGACGCGGACACACAGAAGAAGCCCGTCAAGGTCAACAGGGTCTATTGGCTCGGGGACGGGGAAGGTCTGCTGCCGTTTGAGAAAGAGTTCATAGCGACCTTGTTTACTCATAAGAAGGAGCTGAGCGCGGATGAGGTGCACATGTGGATAGACTCAAAAGAGTTACACGAAGTTATATTTAGAAATTTAGAGTTTTTACAAAACTTTGGGATAGCCAAATCCTTATTGCTTGTGGAAGGCGAACGACGCATCTACCGTGGGCAATTATACCTAACCATTCCTAATACAAAAAAGAAGCGCCCCGTCAGGACACTTGAGGACCTGGATCTCTACCGAGAACAAGTGCGTTCCAATGCATGGTCATGGTTGGTGTTACTTGGCTTCATATTCCTAATATTCTCAATTAGGTTCCTACCTTTTTTGAAGTATAACCCAGCTATAGGAAATATATGGCTCTTGGTAGCAATTTTGCCTCTATTTGCGATAATATATGGCGTCATTAAGCTAAACGGAATTCGTTATCTTAAAAAGTTCTTAGAGTTACAATTTAATAACAACATAATCCCCTTCACCAAGAAGAGGTATGAAGACCTCTTCGATTTCATCCAGTCCTATCCTCTCAAGGAGCAGCGCCTCTACAATGAGTTCATGCCGCATGCAGTCGCGTTAGGCCTTGACACCTCATGGAATGAATCCTTTGGCATAGGCAAGGAGATAGTAGTCAAGTCTAAAGCAGTTTCTGCAAAAGACCTAAACACTAGCCAAACCTAGCGCTCTTTTTTATCCCCTCCAATAATATACAAATCAAGATGCCAGAAGACAGGATAATGCATGTCGGCGAGAAGCTGATGGTGGACATAATAGACATAGATGTCGGAAGGTCGATAATACTGCTGCATGAGCTGGATGCCGCGCGCATGTCGATACACATGGGCGACAGGGCTACGATATGCAGAAGGGGCAGGGTATGCGGAAATGTCGCAATAGTCAACACCTCTGACACCATGGTGTCTAAGGGGGAGGTGGGCATCTACAACGATCTTGCGGTCAAGATGAAGCTGAGCCCGCGGTCGTATGTCTACATAACGCCGCGCGAGAAGCCGCCTACTGTTGGTTATATCCGGAAGAAGATAGAGGGTGAGGAGCTCACTGAAGCCGAGATCACGGCGATAGTCAAGGATATTGTCAATGACAATCTGAGCGACATAGAGCTGACCTCGTTTGTGACGGCCACAGCAATACACGGCTTTACTAAGAGCGAGACCGTAGCGCTGACCTGGGCGATGGTGAACACAGGTACAAGGCTGAAGTTCGAGGGCACAGTCGTCGACAAGCACTGTGTCGGCGGGGTGCCTGGCAACAGGACGACTATGCTCATAGTCCCGATATTGGCTTCTTTGGGGATAAAGATACCCAAGACCTCATCGCGCGCCATAACATCACCTTCAGGTACTGCAGACACCATGGAGGTCCTTGCGCCCGTAAGTTATGGGGCTTCTGATGTCAAGAGAATAGTCAACAAGATAGGTGGATGCATTGTGTGGGGCGGGGCAGTCAACCTTGCACCGGCAGACGATAAGATAATACACATCGAATATCCTCTATCCATAGACGCAGAGGGACAGGTCCTTGCAAGCATAATGTCAAAGAAGAAGAGTGTAGGCAGCGACTATGTCCTCGTGGATATACCCTACGGGAAGGGTTCCAAGATGCCCACGTTGGAGAAGGCGCAGGAGCTTGGCGAGAAATTCGTTTGGCTCGGCGGGGAAATAGACATGAAAGTAAAGGCTATTTACACAGACGGGACACAGCCGGTAGGCAACGGTATTGGCCCCGTCCTTGAGGCGATAGACGTCCTTAATGCACTCTCAGGCGACGGCCCAAAGGATCTTGTCGACAAAAGCGTGATGATGGTAGGCGAGATACTTGAGTTCTCAGGCAATGCGCCGAAGGGTGCGGGGCTTAAGGAGGCAAAGGAATGCCTAGACAGCGGCGATGCCTTGAAAACTATGAGGCGCATTATCGCAATGCAGTGCGGAAACGCGAAAATCACTGCAAAGGATCTAAAGCCGGGCAAATATAAAATCGTTGTAAAAGAGGAGTCGGGCGGCAGTGTGAAATCCATAGACAACAAGCTTATAGCAAGGATAGCCAGGACTGCCGGAGCCCCGCAAGACCATGCCGCAGGTGTTTTTGTCAATAAGAAGGTAGGAGAAAAGGTGGGTGCTGGGGAAGAGCTCTTTACAATATACGCGGAAAACAAGGCGAAGCTGCAGTATGCTGAATACCTCCTTAAAGAGGGGAAAGCAATTGTTGTGGGGTAATTATTGATTCCTTTGCGGGGTAATTGTTCGTTCCTTTGTATTGTAATTGTTCGCTCCCAAATAGCTAGGTCATCTGTTTCAAAGCTATCACCGCACCACTTGGGGTTTTATTAGCTTTGATTCCCATTCTATTATTAGCTTTGATTCCTATTTTATTATCAGCTTTGATACCCATTCTATTTTTAATACTTTTCGTTGGATATAATCCCCGGCGGGGTGGTAAGCGAATGCCTTTCCTCCAGTTGGTATCTCGTTCTTACCCCGCCATTTCACTATCACCATCACATAACTTACCCAGCCACTTTACAACCCTATCAATCGCCACGATGCAACCTAATCAACAGTTATAAGCGGCATACGAGTCGCGTAACCAACCACTGCTTTTTATTCACTCCGTAGTATTATTAGCATCCGTTTCAAAGGAAACCCGTATGGTAATCATAATCTCACCTAGGACAGCCCGCAGATACCTTAGGGATATCAGAGACCCGAACATGCAGTTTAAAACAATCGACGGCAGCACTCTGAAAAACCTGATAGAATTGGCTTTATATCTAAAGGCGTGTGAGACGGACTCTTTCAAACATCATGTCAGCAGGGAACACAACCACTTCTCCAACTGGGTAGAACACTCTGTTCTTGACAAGGACCTTGCAAACGAGATGTCGCTGGTCCTGGATAAGAATCCCATGCGCATAATAGTGATGAAGCGCGTCAACGTCCTTGTGCACCACGCTACACGGACTCCCCGCGGACGAGAGTTCGCCAGGATGGTACTTGAAGACGCCCAGCTCCCGGAAGAGCACTTCATGAGCAATGACGGTCGGCTGGTAAGGAACTTATGGGAACTCTTGGAGTTCCTTGAGAACTCACACGACCGCGTGTTTGCATATCACGTATCTCCCGGGAGGAACGACCTGTATGACTGGGTAAGCGAGGTGCTGCTTGACTTCGAGCTTGCCGACCGTATCTTGCGGGTCTCCGAGCGCCAGGAAGCAGCTCGCCACATAGCAGAGCGCATCTTGCAGCTAGAAGCATTTGGTGCCCACAAGTCGCGCCAGCACGATATGAAAACATACATCAGCTGCGTCAAAGAGGGCAGGCCCCTCTGCGCCTGACGTTTTTGTAGTTAGGCCCTCAAACTAACTCCTGCATTTGCACCTTTTTTCTGTCCATATGGACCAGACAAAATATAAGATAAGGAAACTCCTGGAGACTCTGAAGAAATGCCGCGGGAGGCACACCGAGCTTGTTACGGTTTACGTCCCGCCGGCGACAGACATAATCCAGATCATAGGCCAGCTCGCCCAGGAACAGGGGACTGCGTCAAACATCAAATCGAGTGCTACGCGGAAGAATGTGACAGACGCGCTTGAGAAGATAATCCAGCACCTTAGGATGTATAAGAGTACACCGCCGCATGGCCTTGCAGTTTTCTGCGGCAACATCTCTGAAAGGGAGGGTGTGCAAGATTTGGAGCTATGGGCGATAGAGCCGAGCGAGCCCGTCCCAATCAAGCTCTACAGGTGCGACCAGACCTTTGTCACAGACCCGTTAGAACAAATCCTTGCGCCAAAGAACGTTTACGGGTTGATAGTGATAGACAATAAGGAGGCTACCTTGGGAATGCTAAAGGGGGACAAGTACGAAGTGCTCGACCACATGAACTCGGGGTATGCGGGAAAGCACCGCGCGGGGGGGCAGAGCGCCCGCAGGTTCCAGAGGCTGGCTGATGAGGAGTCACACCGTTTCAAGCAGCGCGTAGCCGAGCACGCAGCGAACGTTTTCCTCGCAAAGATAAAGGATATAACCGGGTTCATCATCGGCGGCCCGGCGATGACGAAGAACGATTTCCTTGAGGGCGACTACCTCCATTATGAGATAAAAAAGAAGGTAATAGCCATAAAGGATGTCACCTACACTGATGAGTCGGGAATACGCGAACTGATTAATGCAGCGGGCGAGGACCTGAAGGACGTCGAGATCGCGCAGCACAGAGTGTTTCTACAGAGGTTCATGAGAGACCTTGTGAAAAACCCCGATATTGTGGCGTATGGCATGAAGGAGGTCCAAAAGGCATTGGACGCGGGCGCGGTTGAAATAATCCTGCTTTCTGAGAACTTAAGCGAGTCAACGATAGACGATTTGATAAACAAGGCCGAGATGACAGGCGCCAAGGCAGAGATAGTCAATGATGACTTTGAGGAGGGCAACCAGCTCTGGGTGGCGTTTGGCGGGGTTGCAGCGATACTGAGGTATCGATTGAGCAGCTGATTGAATACTTTCTAATGAAGTTGACTGTCCCCTGGTCATCTTTTATTCCTCGACTTCTAACTTACTCATGGAGGAAAAGTCATTCGCATGGTCAGAGAACCGTGAGTGGCTGACGACGAACGGGCTTGGTGGGTATGCTTCTTCTACGACTATAGGCCTGAATACAAGGCGGTATCATGGCCTCTTGATTGCTGAGTTTTCCCCTGAGGATAGGAGAGTCCTGCTTTCAAAGATTGATGAAGAGTTGACGCTCGGCGGCAAGACCTTCAAGCTTTCAACAAACCAGTACTGGGATGCGATAGAACCTACTGGGTTTCAGTACCAGAAGAGCTTTTCCTCGAACCCCTATCCCGTGTTTGTCTATGGGGTTCCCGGGGTGCGCATCGAGAAAAGGGTCTTCATGCCGAGACACATGAATGCAGTCGTGATCGCGTATAAGCTCACCGAAGACCCCAATGCAAAGGAATCCCGGGGGTCATCCGGTGTAAGGCGCTTCAGCGCCAATTTTCTCGCGACCAGCAGGGACTTCCACTGGCTTCTGAAAAACCCGAAGTGGCATTTCGATTTCAAGAGATCGGGCGACATGGTCTTTATTACGCCCACTCATGAGAAGCCTCCGACCATTTGCATAGCCTCCACACTCGGAACGATTAAAGAGCCTGCATATTCGGATAAGCTGGTGCACGATGTCTTCTATAGGACTGAGATGGAGCGCGGGTACGACTGCCTCGAGGACCTGCACATAGCTGCCAGTTTAGATGTCGACCTTTTGGCTGTAAGCAAAGGTACTAACAAAAATAATATCAAAGAATCGAGTGTCAAAGAGTTTTTCATAGTCTGTTCTGCCGGATTGACAAAGAAGGCTGCAGAAGAGACGTGCAGGCAGATACTAAAGAATCCCAGCTTAATCGAAAAACAGGAGATTGACCGGAAGAATGCCCTTGTTGATATGTTCTACGAATCCAATAGAGCCCGGCGGTCTGATGCCCTGACAAATCTAGTGCTCGCATCCGATGATTTCATAATCAAGGACGGCAGGCGGAAGGGTGTAATAGCCGGATATCCCTGGTTTGGCGAATGGGGCCGCGATTCGTTCATTAGCCTTCCGGGGCTGTGTGTGGTAACCGGGAGGAAGAAGGACGCAGAAGATATACTTGTGTCGCTTGCTGGCAGCGCAAAGGACGGCTTGATACCCAATATGCTGCCGGGTGCACGAGACCCCGGTAACTATAACTCGATAGACGCTTCCCTCTGGCTGTTCTGGGCAGTCGAGAAATATTTAGAGCACACCAACGATTACGTCTTTGTCAAGAAACGGCTGTGGACACAGATGAAGGAGATAATAAGACGCTATAAGGGGATGTGCACCCCGGACGGCCTCATACAAGTAGATTCCAAAGAGCCGATGACCTGGATGGATGCAGTATTGAACGGGACGCCCGTTACACTGCGCAGCGGCAAGCCAGTCGAGATACAGGCACTTTGGTATAATGCCCTGGCGCTCATGTCCAGGCTTGCGATTAAATGGGGAGCTGATGTCCGTGAGTACACCAAGGCTGCCGAGTTATGTAAAAAA
>Ga0247841_10001649_pt1 | contig 48532 bp, 45 predicted proteins | sample LaCruzMarch2015__2_FD_192410 | JGI IMG/M metagenome (GOLD analysis project Ga0247841, IMG submission 192410) | Freshwater microbial communities from meromictic Lake La Cruz, Castile-La Mancha, Spain - LaCruzMarch2015_18m | ecosystem: Environmental > Aquatic > Freshwater > Lake | place: Spain... | reverse complement strand
CGCGCTTTAAGGTGTGACATGGTATTGACAACAGTTATTACCTGTGTTAACCTGACACTAGTAAGATGAAGTTCAGTTAGAATGTGACTTAGCAGTTAAAATTCCTTTGACATTCCTGCTTTCCTAAGAAAGAAGTGAGTTCTTTCGATAGGTTATATCAGGTGAATTTTAATTTAATTAATGGTATAATACTGACTATGAAGAGATTTGTTAACCAATTTGTATTTTATCATCATTACCTTCTTTTGGAGGTTGGTAATTTTATGAAATAAATAAACTTTAATTTATTAAAACCAGCCTCCGTAAGGAGGTTTTTTTTGTGGATTAATAAATTAAAAATAAATTATGAAAAATACAAATTTCGAGAAAAAAATCAGCTTTAAAAATCTATACGCTTTTGGAAATAAGCTTCCGATAGATTTATCATTAAGCGAAAATCCCTTAGGATTTAGTCCAAAGTTACGGGGATTTAAGTGGATTAAAGGTATTAATATAAAAGATTATCCTGATCCGAAACTTACAATTTTGAAAAAGGCAATTTCTAAAAGATTTAATCTTGATATTTCAAATATTTTTATCAGCAGCGGATCTGAAGGAATATTAAAAATTCTTCCTTCTGCTGTTATGGAACGAAATGATGAAGCAATAATTCCTGAACTTACATTTTTAATGTTTGAAATTGTTGCACGACTTAATGGTAATATCGTTGTATTTTCCCGAATGACTCCGAAGTATGACATTGATCTTGACGATATTAAAAGAAAAATTAATAAGAAAACAAAAATGATTTTTATCTGTAATCCCAATAACCCGACAGGAAGGGTGATAAGTAAACAAAAACTAATTAAATTCGTTCAGTCAATTAAACCGATTGTGGTTGTGGATGAGGCAAATATCGAGTTTGGTGGGGAATCAATAATTGATCAAACGCAAAAAAATAAAAACCTGATTGTTTTAAGAACTTTTTCAAAAGGTTACGGGCTAGCCGGATTACGGATCGGTTTTGCAATTGCAGACATAGATATTATTAAAAGATTAGAAGAATTCAGTCAGCCGTTTCCGATTAATACTCTGGTAGAGAAAGCAGTAATCATTGCTTTAACTGATGATAAGTTTCTTTCTAAATCCAAAGACTTAATGAATAAAGAAAGGCTATTTTTAACAAATTCACTAAGAAAAAGAAATTTTTTGGTAATCGATTCAGATACAAACAATGTATTAGTTAATGTTTCTCATTTTAATCGGAAGAACAATTTTATTGACAGATTAAATAAAGAAGGTGTTTCGGTTGTTCGCGGGTCTTCATTCAGAGGACTTAATGATAATTATATAAGAATAAGTCCGAGATTGAGAAAAATAAATCAACTGTTTATTAATAAAATCGATTTATTGCTTACGTAAAAATATGTAAAATTAAAGCAAAATTCTCAAGACAGAAACTTATTTTGTGATACAATAAATACCTATGAGTACTCCTGTGAGTTCAAATCCTGATTTTCCAAAATGGGAAAAAGAATTGCTCAATCATTGGTATAAAGATGGAGTCGTACATAAATATCTTAATAAAAATAAAAACTCCAAAAAAGTTTTTTCTTTTCAGGATGGTCCAATTACTGCAAATAACCCGATGGGCGCGCATCATGCTTGGGGAAGAACATATAAAGATTTGTGGCCCCGGTTTTATAACCTTTTAGGTTATAAACAACGATTTCAAAACGGGTTTGATTGTCAAGGTCTTTGGGTTGAAGTTGAAGTTGAAAAAGAATTGGGTTTAAGATCAAAAAAAGATATTGAAAATTTAATTCCCGGAGATAAAAAAGCGTCTATTGCGAAATTTGTTCAATTATGCAAAGACAGAGTAATTAAATATGCAACTATACAAACAGAGCAATCAAAGAGACTTGGTTACTTCGCAGATTGGGATAATTCTTATTTTACGATGAGTGATCAGAACAACTATATGATTTGGCATTTTTTAAAAAAATGCCATGAACATGGTTGGATTTATAAAGGACACGGCTCAGTTCCATGGTGTCCGAGATGTGAAACGGCTATTTCGCAACATGAAATGTTGACCGAGGATTATAAAGAAGTTGTTCATGAGTCTGTGTATCTTGAATTACCAATTACCGGAAGAAAAAATGAATATTTATTAGTGTGGACAACAACACCATGGACAATTATTGCAAATATTGCAGTGGCAGTGGATGAAAAAATTGAATATGCATTGGTTGAAGGAAATACAGGAAATTTTTACTGGATTGCAAAAGAATTGGTTGAATCAGTTTTTAATCTTCCTGAAGCTTTAATTACCCCGACTCAGAAGAATAAGCCGCTCGAACAACCCAAAAAATATAAAAAGATAATAAAAACAGTTTCAGGTAAAGAGTTGGTAGGACTTCACTATGAGGGGCCATTTGATCATCTTCCCGGTGTACAAAAAGTAATAAAAGATAATCCGAAAACATTTCACTCAGTTATCCCGACAGATCCAACGATTATGCCAATTGTAATAACAGAAGGGACAGGTATGGTTCATACTGCAGTAAGCGCTGGTACAGAAGATTTTATATTAGGAAGAAAGTTGGGTTTGCCGATGATCCCCGTTATTGCTGATGACGCAAGTTATCTTCCGGGGTTTAATGAATTTTCAGGTAAAAATGCAAAAAAGCACCCCGAAATTATTATTGATTTCCTTAAGAATCATAAAGATGGTAAATTTTTATTTAACACGTTAAGATATAAACACCGATATCCGGCTTGTTGGAGATGCAAAGCAGAATTAGTCTGGAAAGTTGCAGACGAATGGTATGTTGCGATGGACAAAAAGTCATCAGTCATCAGTCGTCAGTCAAAAGAAAATAAAACATTAAGACAACGGATGATTGCTGTTGCAAAAAAAATTAAATGGATGCCGGAATTCGGATTGGATCGGGAGCTTGATTGGCTAAACAATATGCATGATTGGCTAATCAGTAAAAAAAATAGATATTGGGGTCTTGCTTTGCCTCTTTATGAATGTAAAAAATGTAATACGTTTGAAGTTGTTGGTTCAAAAGAAGAGCTGAAGAAAAGAGCAGTCTCAGGTTGGAATAAATTTGAAGGAAAATCTCCTCATAAGCCGTTTATTGATGAAGTAGTTTTAGAATGTCCAATCTGTAAGACTCATATGCAAAGAATTAATGATGTCGGAAACCCTTGGTTGGATGCAGGTATTGTTCCCTATTCTACTATTTCAGAAAACAATCAAGGAGACCCTCTTTATTTGGTAAATCGTGAAAAATGGAAGGAGTGGTTTCCTGTTAATTTTATTACTGAATCATTTCCGGGGCAGTTTAAAAATTGGTTTTATGCAATGATTGCCATGTCTACTGTTTTGGAAAATATTAATCCCTTTGAACGTGTACTCGGTTATGGGACAATGTTTGGTGAAGACGGGAGACCAATGCATAAGAGTTGGGGAAACTCAATCGAGTTTAATGAGGGAGCCGATAAAATAGGAGTAGATGTTATGAGGTGGATGTTTACCAGGCAAAACCCTGCTGACAACTTACTTTTTGGATATAAAAAAGCTGATGAAGTCCGTCGTCAATTTTATCTTATGTTATGGAATATATATAAGTTTTTTACTGAGTATATTTTGCTTGATAAGATCACCATAGGTCCTCAAAAAAAATCTTCCTCTCAGAATTTAATAGATATATGGATACTGATGCGTTTATCTTGGCTTATTGAATATTCTGAAAAAACATTACGGTCATACAATGCGAAAGATGTTGCTTTAGAAGTGGAAAAATTTGTCTCAGATATCTCAACTTGGTTTATACGAAGAAGCCGTGATAGAGTTTGGGTAAATTCGGAAAATTTTGATGATAAACAATCTTTTTATAATACTTTAAACACCGTTTTAATAAACCTGTCAATAATTATGTCTCCGATTGTTCCTTTTATTACAGAAATTATTTATACAAATTTAACTAAAGAAGAATCTGTTCATTTATCTTCATGGCCGGAAACTAAAGACTTACCCAAGATTGACAATGCATTGTTTTCCGATATGAGTTTAGTCAGAGCAATTGTTGAAGTAGGTCAAAGGGTGAGAAAAGAAATAAAAATAAAGGTGAGACAGCCATTATTGTCACTTACAGTAAATTTACCAAAAACCAGTTTATTTCAACTTGCTCAGTTTAATTCAGGTTATAAACAATTGTTGCAAGATGAACTTAATGTTAAAAAAGTCATACTGTGCGACTCTGCAAATGAGAAAATCGAAGTTGTATACGATGTAAATTTGACAAAAGAGTTGGAGATTGAGGGAAGGCTTCGGGAGCTTATCCGAGATATTCAATCAAAAAGAAAAGAACTGGGAACAAGACCGGATGAAAAAATTACATTGGTTATTCCGGATTTATTTTTAGCCCATAAAGAATATGTAAAGAAAAAAGTATTGGCTAAAACAATTGAGATAGGTCCGGAGTTACTGATTACATTATGAAATCAATTCTGCTCTCTTCTTTTTTCATTTTTATCTTTGGTTTTTTTAGTCTATTGGGAATAAATCCGCAAATAGCCCGTCAACAATTGATTTATTATGCAGTTGGGTTGATTGTTTTTTATATTGTTCGTAAAATCGGAAGAAAATTTTTTTACACAAATGCTCAATTTTTCTTTCTTTTTTTTACATTACTGTTATTTATTACCTATATTATCGGATTTGAAGTTAAAGGCTCAAAACGTTGGATAGATCTATATTTTTTTAATTTTCAATCTTCAGAATTTCTCAAAATATTTTTTATATTATTTCTTTCTCAGTTGTTAGTTTTATATTCATATACTGAATATGCTGTTCGGAAGTTGTTTCTTTTGCTTTTAACATTGTTTATTCCGGCACTTGTTATTTTCAAACAGCCTGATCTTGGGAATGCATTGGTATATGTATATCTATTTTTTATTCTTCTTATTTTTTCAAAAATTTCTAAAAAATATATTGCCTCGATAATTGCAATTTCGGTTTCTGTAATTCCGCTTTTGCTTATTTTTTTGAAAGACTATCAGAAAAACCGTATTCTTAGTTTTTTTAATCCCCATATAGAACAACAGGGGAACGCTTATAATATGATACAGGCTATGATTACAGTCGGTTCGGGAAAACTGTTTGGACGGGGATTAGGTTTGAGCACTCAGTCACGTCTTTTTTTTCTTCCGGAAAATAAAACAGATTTTGCTTTTTCTACCCTTATTGAACAATTCGGGTTTTTTGGTGGTTCGATTGTTTTATTTCTTTATTTAATTATGTTTTATTTTATGTACAAACGATTAGCAAAGTTATTAAAAAGAAATGATGAAGAAGGTAAAATTATGTTTCTTTATGTTTTAGGGGTATTTTCTTATATTTTTTTCCAGATGTTTGTCAACATTGGTATGAATTTGGGATTACTTCCGATTGCAGGAATAGCATTGCCCTTTATTTCTTCAGGTGGTTCACTCATAGTAACACTTTTTCTTGGCTTTGCGCTATTTCCTTGATGTTGAAAAATAAGAACGTGTCATATATAATGTATTCATGGTAAAAGTAGCTGTAATAAAAACGGGAGGAAAACAATATTTAGTAAAAGAGCAGGATATAATAACTGTGGATCTTATTGACGCACCTGAAAAAGGTAATGTTGATCTCGATACTCTTGCTGTTTTTGATGAAAAAGATTTATTTAAATTAGGAACGCCCCTTCTTGATGTAAAGACAAAGAGTGAGGTCATAATTCATACGAGAGGTGAAAAAATGAGAGTATCACGTTTTAAAGCGAAAGTACGTTATCGAAAAGTCAAAGGATTTAAATCACATTTGACAAAACTACAAATTACAAAGATTGCATAATTGAACTATGGCGCATACAAAAGCTCAACGAGCAGTTCGTGGAAATAAAGATTCAAATCCAAAAACAAGAGGAGTTAAAATATTTGGAGGAGCGGTTACTGAACCTGGAAATATTATTATTCGTCAAAAGGGTACAAAAGTAAAAGCGGGAGATGGAACAAAACTTTGCAATGACTTTACGATTATGGCTTTGAAAAAAGGAAAAGTTCAGTTCAAGAAAAAGATGGGGGATATGTATGTTTCTGTTGTCTAACTTCTTTATGCTACAATGGGAAGTATGGATGATGCCCTTATTACACAAATTCAAAGTGAACAGGATTATTTTACGAAAGCTAAACTTCTTCAATATATTATCTACGATAAACAACTTCGTATAATCGATTTAAGTAAACGTTTGAAAATAAAACCATCTTATATATGTCATCTTCTTCGTTTAAATAAATTAGATCCTATGATCGTTGACGGATATTATTCAAAATTGATATCTATAAGTCATCTTTTTATGATTTCACGTCTAAAAACAAAAGAAAATATGATGGTTGTTTATGAAAAGGTATTATCTCAAAATTTGACAGTACTTCAAACAGAGGAAGAAGTTAGGGAGATCTTATATAAAATAAAAACGATTGGTTTATGTATTGATAAAAGGGAACAAAAAAAAATTGAATCTTTACTTTCTGATCATAGTAAAAATGTAAAAGCTCATCTGATTCAAACGAGAGTAAAGGCTAAAATAACTATTGAGATGAAAGGAAGTTTATCCGAAACAACAGAGAATATACGATCGTTTATCTCGAAAATTGAGCCTATCAAAACTAAAGCTGTTATTGTTGAAGTTGGGCAGGAAAAGGATTTGCAATAACACCAATTTTATTGGCAGGAAAATATCGGTAAAATACGTGGCCTATTATGCTTGTTGTTGGAACAGGGCCAAATTCTCTTGAGTCAGAAGAACGGGGGCGATTGTCTCCCATAACAAACATTTCCCCCTCGGGAACAGTAAATACTTCTCCGTTTTTTGAAAAACCGCCTTCCCAAAGATTGGTTTTTGCGGAAATATATGGTTCAGAAAGTAGCTTTTTATTAACATATACTTCTGAATCTTTAATTTCAATGGTGTCTTTTGGAAGAGCAATAATCCGTTTAATATATTCAATATCGGGATTTTTAGGCGACTTAAATACGACAACATCGCCACGGTGAAGCGGTCTTAATTTATAGGTAACTTTACTTGTAAAAATATAGTCTCCAGTATTAAATGTGGGATCCATTGATGCTCCCTTAACCTGATTGGGCTGCATAACGAACAGATAAACAACAATAAAAAGAGAACCGATAAAGACGACTGTTTCTAAAATATCCATTACAAACTCGATTACTCCCTTTACTATTTTCATAGTATTTATCATAATGAACTCTCTTGAAAAAAACAAGCTTAATAGTTAGAATAAGGAAGCTATTGCGGACTCGTAGTTCAGTTGGTAGAACGTTGCATTCACATTGCAAAGGTCACAGGTTCGAGTCCTGTCGAGTCCACACTGTAAAGGTAAAATGATTACATCTTTATTGGTTACCTTTACAGTGTTCAAGTCGCTCATCAGCTACCGTCAGTTTCGGTCGTGTGTCGACAGAGGTTTCGGGCGGCACGTGGCCAGGATAGGTGCTCCACCTATAAATAAAACATCGCAGTAAAATGAAAGATACTACCTCCAAGGACGAATAAATGCCATATAAAATGGTTAAATGCATATTTACTTCGGATATAAAACAGTACTCCTGATGTATAAAAAACCCCTCCTATAAAAAGAAAAATCAAACCTTGAATAGATAATACTTGATATAAAGGCTTAATAACAAAAATAACAAACCAACCGAGCGATAAATACATGATCAAAGATAGTTTTTCTTTTTCAATATTAAATATGGTGATAACTATTGAAACAATGGTAATTGTCCAAATAGCAATAAGCGAGTATGAACGTAAGTTTCCTTTCAGTCCGAGGAGAATAAACGGAGTATATGTTCCTGCTATAAAAAGATAAATAAACGAGTGATCAAGAATTGCAAAAACTTTTTTTGCTCGGGAAAATATAAGACTATGGAACAAGGTTGAAGTAAGGTACATCAGTATTAAAGTAAATCCAAAAACAGAAAAAGAGATAATTTTTAACGCGTTATGATTTTTTGCGGCAACAATAAGTAAAATTATTGAAGCCACGATCCCCAATATGGTACCAATGCCGTGAGTAATAGCGTTAAAAATCTCCTCAATTATTATTAGTTTGTTTCTTTTTGTCATGATTCAGTATAAAGAATTTTTGTATATATTTTTGTTTCCAAGCTTTGTTTAAGAAAATTATGTTTATGAGGACAATGAACATTAATATCCAAAAATAATTAAGATACCAAGGTTCATTAATTATGATAAGACCTAATTTTGTAGTGAGACAAGGATTTATGATTAAATATACTATATAAAGCAAGATTGAAGTAAGTGATGCGATTGATTTTTTAGTTTTTTTAAATCGATAATTATAAAACATAATGAAGAAAACGGATACTGTTTGAATTATTAGAATTTGCCACCAGATTATTCTACATTTTTTGGTTTTTATTCCTTGAATCTGACCAATTGCCAAATCATTTTTTTGTTCATCTATCTTTATTTGGCCCATGGTAACTGTTTGAATTGGATTTGTATGATTTGAAGTTGTTTCTTGTGAGGGAGTTGAGGATAGATGTAAAACGTCTGAGATTGTTGGGTTGGCGCTAACCGATAGTGATATCATTGACGGAGTCGGTGATGACGGCGGTGTCGGCTCAATTCCTATTGAAATAACAGAAGACCATTTTCCCTCGGTACAATCATTAATTGTTTTGACTTTAAAATAATACCGGTTATTTACTAAATCAAGATTTTTTACAATAAATTGATTTGTTTTTCCGACATAAAATTGGGAAAAAGGAGTCATTGACTCATTTATTGAATATAAAATTGAGTGTCCGGTAACAAGCTCTTTTGTATTGTTATTATTTTCATCATCGTATTCTTTACTCCACTCAAGCAGTATTTGATCTGAATCGATTCTTCCTAAAGTTAATTGTGAAACCGGTGGGGGAAGGTCGGCACCGCAGGGAAGAAAAGTCGGTTCGATGTAATCCTTAGGGTCAAGTAAATCAATGCCCAGATCAAAATGAATATAGGAGTTTTGATATTTATTTCCTGCAGTTTCATACATCTTGATATTGAAAAACAGTTTTTCAACTGAGTTTGGTTCAATTGTTTTATTAAGTTTCATCTCTCCCCTATTGATAAATGCAAAAAGAGCGTTTGAATACAGAATATCTTTATTACTATTAAGAATAGTTATATGCATAGCTTGACTTACGAGAGTTGGATCATCTTTATTAAGTGAGAAAAAAAGAATGTATTGTGGGATGTTTGTATTATTCGTGATTATAAGAGTTTTTGTTTCTTCTTTTCCCGGGGCCCAAAGCGCATCTTCAGTATTGAAAAAATTATCAACTTGCTGAAAAGATGGAGTTGAATCATCCAAAACAATGTTTATGTCTTTTGCGAATGAAACACTTGCAGTTTATATAAATATAAAGAGAATAAGGAGAAATGGAGAAATCACTTTCATTAAAGTATTATATAGGTAAATCTGATTTTGAGGAGATTAATTTCAAGTAAAGCGACTTTTTATAAATTTAGTTAAGGTCTTAAAAGAAGCTGAAGATATGTTATAAATTCTTCGTCTGATTAGAGTTAAAGTACCCAATATTATAATACTGACAATTTTAATGATTATAAAAATAATTTGTTTATTATTTTTCGTATCAGCTCCTAGAACATATTCTTTACTAACTTTTGTTGAACTTTGTAACTCAGCTAAATTCTTATTCTGAGAAGTTGTATTGTTATTACTTTTTAATGTATTCTGTGATATAACTCTGCTTGATTGAAGATTGTCACTTTTTAAAATATTGGAAATATTATCGTTTTTAACGATTTGTTCTTTACAGTTATTTTTAGAAATATGTATTTTCTTCCTTAAAAATCCGTTCTCAGGTGTAACGGAAATATCATTTTCTGAATCATAAATAAATCCCGCAATGGCTACGCCTTCGCTATTTGTATAAGAAGTTTTTGTTGTATTAAGATATGTAAAATTTACTTTAATATTATCAATCTTATTACCTTCATTTTTTAATTTTAGAATTACATCAAAATGAGAGTTTGTACAAGAGATTGTGAGTTCGCTCGTTTTTTCTGTTTTTACTGAAGGGGTAGGTATTGGTGTTAAAACAGAGATGAGTTTTGTTGTATTAAAATCAATTGTGTATGAATCGATCTGATCTGACGGATTGGAATTATTGATTGTCCCATCAAATGTATCCCATATATCATCAGTTTCAGATATTTGACCGACGGTAACCTTATATACTCCATTTTCGATTCCTTTTACTTTAAGTTTATATAATCCGTTTTCTGCATTAGGGATAAATATCATACCGTCAGCTTCATCAAATATCTTTTCATTATGTGTTACCTGCATTACAGCTGGTGAGCGGATAAGAAAAATAATTGAAGGAGACAGGACTGTTTGTTTACCTTCACTTATTTTTTCATCAGAATAGGTAATGTTAAATCTGTCAAGAACTGATTTTATTCCTGTTTTTGAAGTAATAATTTCTCCGTGATTTAAGTTAGACAATGCAATATTATTTGTGTTTCTTAACGAACTGCTCTCTGATAAAACCGTTTTATCTCCTGATTTAAATAATGTTTTTATCGGTTGACCGTCTTTATAATTTCCGAGTAGTGAATAAAAAATTGATGGTTTTATAATAGTAAAACCAAAAGGAGTATCATATTCTTTTCCTGAAATTGTCGTTAATTGAACGGGCCTGTTAAAAGATGTATTAGAGTATTTATTCAATGTTGTATTTACGAGAAACATATTGTTATAGGGAGTGGGTACTCCATTTTCATCAAATAGGTAATTGTAAATCGGTAATAAATCCCGTAATGATGGTATGTGAGAAGCGATAGTAACTCTGTCCGATTCTATTTTTGATTTGTATAATGTAATTATTACTTTTTCCGCTAACCACATAAATGTATTCTCGCGTTCAATTTCTCCGCCTGATAATGGTTTATATGTTTGGGCAGCGCCCAGATGAGGAGATCCAACAGTTATTAAATTATCAGTTTCAAAATCGTTATTTTTTTGAATCGCAATTTTTCCAACAAGACCTCCGAGCGAATGTCCGACAATATTCCATGATCCGAAAGACGGAGTCGGTTTTGCTTTAATAAATGCCGATAGGTCATCAGCGGATTTTTCTAGAGGTTTTCTCCAGTCATACGGAAATATATAAAAGTTTTCATTCTTTTTATATCCTAAATTAATCAGTGTATTTTCAATTCCTGAGTATTCTGTAACAAATGGATTTAATTTCCAGTCAGAGTAACTGACTTCTTTTTGGTGGAGAATAGCTTCTTTATTCCAGGATGCAAATAGTCCGGGAACTATAATAATTGATTTTTTTCTTAACTCTTTATAAAGGGGCGCTTTAACCATTGTTCTCTTTCCATCTTCAAAAACATTGTAATAAAGATATATAGTGCCATTACGCAGTATCAAATTTGGAAAATATGCCGAAGACGAAATAATATTTGTTTTTATACTCCATACCGTTGAGCAAGATATATGATCAGAACTTTTTATATACTCAATTCCCTCACTTGAATGAAAAAATAAATAACTGATTCCTTCGTATTGAAAAAAAGATAGTGAACCTAATCCAGAATCGGAAAAAATAGGGTTATTAGTACATTTTTTCCATATGTTGTCTTCAAAATATGCTAAATGGATACGCCATCCACTTCCATTGTTTGCCACATACCATAATTTTGTATTATTGTTATCAATAAATTCATTTGGGTCTGATATTGTGATTCCTTCAGAGGAATCACTTGCTCGAATAATTTCTTTTAATGTGGATGCTTCAAACTGGTCGATATTTGACGATTCAACACTCATAATTTTATTTGGATATGTATCAACTCCAAAGGTAAGAATATAGTGTTCATTTTGCATTAAAATTGAAGGGCTGTGTATATTTTCGGTTAAACCAAAATCATACAGTTTAATTTTTTTCCAATGGAGTCCGTCAGATGAAGTTGCATATCCAAGTTTTTGAGTCCGATATTGATCACTTACAGTTGTGTGAAACATATGATAGGTGTTATTAAGATAAACAATACTAGGTTGATATCCCGCATCTTCAACCCAGTTATCATATGTGTTTTCAAATACTAATTCTTCCGGTTCTAATGAAGAAAAATCAAGCGCATAAATAGGAGATAGAAAAAATAAGAATAAGAAAACAATAACAATTTTACATATGGATTTTTCCATATATTTCTTTTTAATAAGATTGATAAGATTCTGCAATGGATTATAAGCTACAAATGAGTTATTTTTTCTTAATATAGAGCTCCAATATGCTTCCATATTGGTGCAGGTTTAGCAGGCGATAAAATAATCGTGCGATTAGTAGATCAAAAAAATAAAACTTCAGTAGTTTTACAATATTTACTTTTTTCTTTGTTTTTAAAGATGCTCCGTTTTTTATTACTACATTATTATTTTTTGTTTTTTTAACTAATTTTTTTAATATTCCCATAAAATGTTCGGAATAACTGTATGTTGTGATCTCAAGTATTTGATATTGACTTGGGATCATTTTGATAAAAGAATGTTGAGAAAATACCCATATATGATCCGGGGGAGTTAAAAATGTGTAATTTTCTTTTTCAAATCTATATAAATGGCTGTCTAAATTGGGAGTTTCAACATAAAGAATACCTTCTGGGTTGAGAAGTGATAATGCATGTTTGATTACAAAGCTTGGAACTCGGACATGTTCTATTACGTGAACAAGGGTGATAAAGTCGTATTTTTGGTTTTTTAATTTCGACGATGGAAACTGTCCACAAACAATATGATTTTTGTTTGTATTTTTTTTGACTAAGTTTTTTGAAGGCTCAATTCCCGTTATGTTAAGTCCAGCCTTTTGTGCTTCATCTAATAAAAAACCGAATCCGGCTCCAATATCAAGAAGCCTTGAACCTTTTGGAAAAAGTGTTTTTAATTTGTTTATAATAATTCTCGCCCGGATTCGAATTATGTTTTCATTAGCTTCACCTGCAAAATAATTAAAACTTTTTTTATAGTAATTATTTTGATCAGTCAGGGGTGGAGTAGGATAAACAAAAAGAGTTAAACAATAATCGCATAAGTAATAGTTATAAGTTAATACGGTATGTTGTATGTTAGCTTTTTTTTTACAAAGAGGGCAGAATATATTCATGGAGCTCCAAGTATATTTGAAAAAAGTTAATTTAACAATGGTTTATATGCTACAGATTCAGTATTTTGAACCGTCACAAAGCAGTTTACTTAGATTATTACCTCTAATATAATTCTGCGTGTCGTTTTGATAAACGGATTTATATGACTATTTAAGTAGGAGGTTGATATATCAATATATTTGTTAAAATAGAATTAATATGAGCAGTATGCTATCCATTTTGATGATTACCAAAAATTCGGAAGAATTGCTTGAGCAGTCGCTTTCTTCGGTTTCTGAATTGTCAGATAATATCGTTATAGTTGATGATTATTCGACAGATAATACGGTTACGATTGCAAAAAAATATAAAGCAACTATTTATCAAAATCATAATAACGACTTGGGAGTACAGAGGTCTCTCGGGTTGAGTAAATGTAAGGGTAAGTGGGTATTGATGCTGGACGCGGATGAAATTATTACTGATAATCTGAGAAAGGAAATTACTTTGTCAATTTCAGATAACGATCCTCACAACGACATTGTTGGATATTATATCCCGTATCAAAATCATTTATTTGGAAAGCCGATATATTTTGGCGGGGAAGATTATAAGGTTTTACGTTTATTTAAGCGAAAAAATGGAATTATAAGAGATAATGCCGTTCATGAACATGTTGAAGTGAGGGGTAAGACAAATACTTTGAACAATAAAATTTTTCATTACTCATACAGAAGGCCTATACAGGTAATCCGAAAATTTACGGACTATGCAAAACGTGAGGCAAAAAGAAAAACTCAAAATAATGAAAAATCATCAATCAGAAAACTTACTTTTTATCCTTTTCATATGGTTTGGGCGCGCTATATAAAAGATAAAGGATATAAAGACGGCATTATTCGTTTATTTCTTGATTTAGCTTTTGGATATATGGAGTTTTATACCTATTTATTCTTGTTTTATGAAAATAATAAAAATCGGAATTGATGGGGGAGATAATAATCCTGAATTAACCATACAAAGTGGTATTCAACGATTGGTCAGTTCTTTTATTACCCATATTCCTGAAAAGTATTCATCACATTTTAAATTTTATTACTATTTTTTTTCTAAAAAGACCGGATTTTCCAAAAATAAAATAATTAACTATATACATCTTCCCCGAAGGTTTTTTTCGTTGTTTTTTATTCCATTACGGTGTTTTATCAATCGGATCAATGTTTATATCGGATTTTCCGGAATACTGCCTGTTTTTGTTCGCTTATTTCGAAAAAGCATTGTTTTTATTTATGATTTCGGGTTTTATGATTATCCGGAATATTATAAAGACAGTGATAAACTTGTTTGGCAGACAAACTATTCCATATATGCATCAAGCAAAATCATTGTTTGTACACATTCAGTTAAAAATCAATTGCTTAAACGATTTCCGAACGTAGATCCAGCCAAGGTTGAAATGATTTATCCGGGAGTAAATTATTTGAGAAATCTAAAGGTGTTGTCTGTAAATAAAATTCAATATCCCTACTTCTTATATGTTGGCGTTATAAAAAAAATAAAGAATATTGAAAAGCTTTTGGATTTATTTCTGGTTTACGCAAACACTGCAAAAGATACAAATGTAAAGCTTGTTCTTATCGGGAAAAAAGAAACAGAATACTGGCATTACTTGGAAAAACTTGATATATTCAGTAAAATAAAACAGAGAGTTATTTTTTTGGATACTATTTCAGACGAAGATCTTAAATATTATTATTTGAACTGCAAAGCATTATTAAATACTTCGTATGTCGAAGGATTTTGTTATCCTGTGGTTGAGGCATTATCGCTTGGAAAAAAAGTTATTGTCAACAATCTGCCGTTATATGCAGAGTTTAAACCATATTTTAGCGGTTTAAGTGTTACCTCATCAGATATAGAATTTATTTCAGAAATGGTAAAGGAATCTCAAAAAAAGAAAATAAACTATGTGGTAAAAAATCATCCCTTTTACTGTGATAAATTTTCGTCCTCACTATTAGATGTTGTTCGAACTGTATCTTTATGAAAACAGGATTTATCATCGTTCTTTTTCATACACCTCAAAAAGAAATTAATCGTTTACAAAAAGAAATTGATCAGTTGGGTTTTACCGATTATAAGATTTATTGGATTGATAATACAGAAAATAACAAGGGTTATGCTGCGGGAGTAAATGAAGGATTAAAAAAAGCTCTAATGGCCAAATCAGAACTTTTTATTATCTTAAATCCTGATATTTCCTTTAATTCTTTAAAACATGATGAGATATGTGCTGCTGAAAAGGTTTTTGATATGTGGTCTTTCACAATGAATCAAAACAGGAAATATTATTACGGCGGAGTAGTTGATAAATGGCGCATGAGCGGAGGACTTATCCAAAAAAAACCAAAAAATCGATTTCAAAATACAGATTTTGTTACCGGATCTTTAATGGTGATTAAACGTAAAGTGATTGAACAGGCGGGTCTCTTTAATGAATCATATTTTATGTATTATGAAGATGTTGATTACGGACATAGAGTTGTAAAAAAAGGATTTCAAATTGGAACAGATACTGAATATACATATGTGCACTATGAAAAATCTGATGAAAGATTTGAAAAACAATATTTATTGGCAAAAAACCGTTTCCGATTTCTTTTTGCGTACGGGAATATGATTCAAGTGATTCGTGAATGCGTCCGACTTCCTTTGACTATTTGGGAAGAAAAAGTTTTGTTGAAAAACTTTTTCTTAACTTCTTCATTTTTGAAAAATTTCTTCAGTCTTAATATTTCTTCTTTTTTAAATAAAATATTCAATTTTGTTTTGTTTCTTTTTCTTATTCGTTTTCTTACAGTTGCAGAATACGGCATTTATACGTTGGTTTGGGCTCATATTGGCCTTCTATCTTCTTTTGTTGACTTTGGGACAACCTCATATGGAATGGTATATCTACCGAAATCAAAATGGGATAAAGTATCTTCTTTATTTTCTTTCAGACTTTTTTTATCAGTAATTGTTTTTGTGTTAACAAGCATACTGGCCCTTTTATTTCACTATGAAAATAAAATTATTTTGTATATTTTTCTGACGTCTTTTGTCATATTTTTTAATTTTGCATCAGGTACCTATTTGATTTTGACTTCAGTCATACAAAAACTTACTAAAACAGCCCTTTTATCCTTTATATTAAATGCATTACTTATTTTTGTATTGATTCTCGGCCTTTTACTTTTAAAAAAATTGCGTTTTATATTTTTAATACTTTCAATTCTTTATAGTGTTTATACTGTATATTACGTAGTACTTGCAAAACAATTGGTTCCCAATCTGCATTTGAGTGTTGATATAAAAAAGTGGTTTAATATTGTAAAAAAATCGTATATTTTTGTATTTATCAGCCTATTTGCAGGAATTTATTTTAAGATTGATGTGCTTATTCTTTCTTTTTTAAAAGGAAAAGAAGCTGTCGGCATATATTCGTCAGGATATAAATTCTTTGAAGCCCTTATTCTAATTGCTTCAAGCTACAATACAGCTTCAATCTCACTTTTTTCAAATATTGCTCAAAATAACAAACAACTATTATTAAAAAAGATTCAAAGACACGGACTTCTTTTGGGTTTAATCGGTTTTTCAATAGTTGCAGCAGTATACTTGATCGGCCCCATTATGTTTCCATATATTCTAAAAGGGGATTATATACGTGCTCTACCAGTTGTTAATATTATTGTGTGGGGTTTGCCGATTATTTTATTCAATTCGATTTTTTTGAATATCTTGTATGTCTCCGGTTTATCGCGTTTTGTCGTTTACTTGTTTGCCGTATTGGCAGTTGTAAATATAACTTTAAATATGATTTTCATTCCTCATTATTCCTATATTGCATCTTCTTATATTTCATTATTGTGTGAGATGATAAGTTTTTGTATTTTGACATATTTAGTTTTTATTCGTTTTAAAAAACAAATATTCAATGATTAAATCTTCAAAAGAAAAAAGAGTGAATATTGCATTGGTACGAGGGGCGTATTTAAACAATTTTGAAGGTCAGAATTATCATGCGTGTGAGTTGTTAGACAAAAATATTTCCATAACGGGTATTGCATCAAATAAGTCGATACATCAGCAATTTCCTTTTCAAATAGTCCGTTTACCAAGTGCGGCAGATTATAATATTTTGGGAAGATGGGGTAGGGCTATTGCAAATAGAACATATGGTGATATACAAAATCTTTTTGGAATTGAAAAGTATGCTTCCCGATTTGATATTTTTCACACCGCTGATCCGCACTATTATTATTCATATCAACTGGCGAAACTTCGTCATGATAACAAAATAAGGAAATTGATTGTTACTTCTTGGGAAACAATACCATATAACAATGAATCCATTAGTGTGAAAAAAAAGAATAAATATTTTGTGATGAATAATGCAGATCACTTTATCTGTCATACACTGAAGGCAAAACAGTGTTTAATTAAAGAAGGTGTTCAAGAAAGTAAAACTTCATTAATACGGTTGGGAATTGACTTAGATGTATTTCAAAATAAAGAAACAAATACTCATAAAAATAATCAAATAGTTAATATTCTTTTTGTGGGAAGACTGGTCGAGGAAAAAGGAATAATGGATGCTTATAAAGCATATAAAAAAATTAAAAGTCAAATATCAAAAGGTAAAAATAAAAGCAAAAAGTTAAAAATAAAGTTTACTATTATTGGAAACGGTCCATTAAGAAAAAATCTTCTGAAAGAAGTTCAGCATGATAAATTTAATAGATCTGTAACGATTGTTGAAAAAACATATGAAGAAATGCCACAAGTTTATAAAAATGCTGACATTTTTATACTTCCCTCAAAACAGATGAGCACATGGGAAGAACAATACGGTATGGTTTTTTTGGAAGCAATGGCCTTTGGGTTGCCGATTGTTGCTTATGATACGGGTGTTATACAAGAAATTGTGAGTAATGCCGGCGTATTGTGTAAGGGCAATGATATTCAAAGTTTAGCTCGATCTCTGAATCACTTAGTTTTTAATACGTATGCAAGAGTAAAAGTTGGTACAATTGGGAAAGAGAGGGTAAAGATGATGTTTAATTGTAAAAATACAGCAGCAGAATTAAATAAATTATATTTCTCGACTATCTAATCAAAAATGATAAAAATCACCACAGTTATTCTTACAAAAAATGAAGAAAAAAATATTGAACGGGCAATTAAATCTGTTTCTTTTTCGGATGAAATATTGATTATTGACGATTATTCAACGGATTTGACTTTGAGAAAAATTGAGGATTTAAAAACGTATCTTAAATCAAAAGTAAAGATTAATGTTGTTCAAAGTAAACTAAATAATGATTTTGCCGGTCAAAGAAACCGGGCAATAGAAAAAGCCGAACATGATTGGATATTATTTCTGGATGCTGATGAAGAAGTGACTCCTGAGCTTCAGAAAGAGATTATTTTATCGATTGGAACTGTCGGAGATGACAGAAGTGTATATTTTCTAAAACGACGTGATTTTTTTTGGGGAAAAGAATTGGAATCCGGAGAAACACAAAAAGTGAGAACAAAAGGACTTATACGTTTATTTAAAAAAAATACCGGGAAATGGACAGGAGTTGTTCATGAAGAATATGTACCCAAAGTTGAGATAATCACCGGCCAATTGTCTGGTTTTATTAATCATTTTCCTCATCAAACTCTAAGCGAATTTATTTCGGACATTAATATATATAGTGATATTCGCGCTTTAGAGTTACATAATCAAAAAGTTAAATCAAATATATTGCAAATACTTTTTTTTCCATCAATAAAGTTTATCGTCAGTTATTTTTTTAGGTTGGGTTTTCTTGATGGTGCTTCCGGATTTGTTTATGCGTTTCTTATGAGTTTTTATTCATTTTTAGTTCGTACTAAATTGTTTCAAATACAGAATAAGAAACAAACTTCAATATGATTCAACTTATTTTTTTGTCAGTGACTCTTCTTTTTTTTCAACTCGGGCAGTTGGGACGAATATCGTTTTTCAATCAAAATGTAAATATTTATGTCTATGAATTGGGCATGTTTATATTTATTCTGTCCCTGTTCATAAAATATAAATTTATTCCATTAACAAAATTGTGGAAGGCGGATAAATCATTTTTTCTTTTCTTTCTTGTGATGCTGATATCTTTTGTATATAAAATGCTCTCTTTTACCATAGGAGAAAATAGTATAGGAATTGCATATTTTATCCGATTATTGTTTTATTCAATTTTCGGTATTTATACATATTTTTATTTTAAAACCGATAGGATTGTCCATAAGAGAATTGAAAGCTGGATACTTTTTTTTGCAATTGGAATAATTCTTAGTTCGTTTACTCAATATTTCTTTTATCCGGATTTAAGAAATCTGATCTACTCCGGTTGGGATCCTCATTTGTATCGTTTATTCGGAGTTTTTTTTGACTCTTCTATTTCAGCAGCAGTATTCGGGGTTTTTGTTGTTTACTTTTTAGTTCATTCATTCAAAAACAAAGTTTTTAATAAGTACAAATATGTATTTGTAATCATATTTTTTGTTCTTTTAATTCTTTCTTATTCAAGAGATGTGATTATCAGTCTATTAATTACCATGTCCATTTTCCTCTTTCGAAATAAAAAAATATATTTATTTGTATTTTTTTTACTGTTTTTAGTTTTTATATATTTTATCGCACCAAAATCTTGGGGTGAAGGAGTGAATTTAAAAAGAACATTTTCAATTGAATCGAGGATAAACGATTATGTAGTCGGACTGGATCTGTGGAAAAAAGCGCCTCTGTTGGGTATCGGATACAATCGATTGAGATATGAAAAGCAACATTTGACCTCAGGGATAATGGACAATTCATCTCACGCAGGAGCGTCGTTTCATTCAAGTTATCTGATTATTTTAGTTACCGGAGGGCTTTTTGGAATATTGGCATTATTATTTGTTCAGTATTCTCTGTACATAAAAATCAATGCTTCACATTACTATATTTTTTTAGTATCAATAGCATCGTTGGGAGATAATATTTTCCTACATCCTTTTATTCTTTTTTTGCTTTGCATTCTGATAAGTTTGACTGAGAGAGAAAAAAAGAAAATCAGTCATCCTTAATGTATTGGATGGTAAGATTTTTAGTTTCTCTATTATCGACAACATCAGTTGCAGTTATTTCTATTTTGTTCTCACCGGGTTTAAGTTTTAAAGTAAATTGAAAATTTCCCTCAGCATCAACTACAACAGGTTGAGAATTAATATGAATATAAGTTTCCTTATTTGTTTTACCGGTAATTGAAATTTCTTCCTTGCTTGTTTTATCTCCGTCTTTTGGTGAGGCAATATCAAGAACAGGTTTTTCGTTAATATAATTTATTGTATATATTTCGGATTTTTTTGTTTCTTTTAAATCCGGATATTTTGCGATTGCATAAATCGTATTATTTCCCTTAATCAGTCCTGATATTTCCTCAGAAAATATATCGGAAACACTTGTTATTTCTTTAACTTTTTCGTCATTTAAATAAATTTCAACAGAATTATATCCGAGTAAAGATCCTGAAAAAATAAATGTTGAACTATTTGTTGCTATTGGAACAGGATCTATGACAATATTTTTTAATTTGTTATTTATCTTATTCATCGTTTTTGTGTTGGAACTATTTGAAAATTGATTTATGAATAAAGAACCGTTTATAAGTATTTGAAATCCATACGTGAAGAAAAAAATCATAAAACTAAAAAAAAGCACGATAAAAAAGATTGTTTTATATAAAGTCTGCTTGTTTTTTTTTGATTGTAGATGTGACATAAAAAATTTTACTATTAATAGTATACGTTATTTTAAATAATCGTGAGCCGTTGATCGGATTTGAACCGATGATCTGCTGTTTACGATACAGCTGCTCTACCAGCTGAGCTACAACGGCTTTTATTGAGTGTCAAGCCTTAGGTTTGAGCGGGATACGAGAATTGAACTCGCTTCTCATCCTTGGGAAGGATGCATACTACCGGTGTACTAATCCCGCTTATCTATAGTTATTATACAAAAAAGGATTAGCAAAATTAGCGCGGAATAAGAAGTTTCTGACCGATCTCAATATTGTAGGGGTAAGGAATGTCATTGGCGACAATAATTTTGTTCATATAGTCACCATTTCCGTATATATTTTCCGCGATTTGAAATAAATATTCACCTTCTTTTACTGTGTAAATGAGGGTCGTATCATTACTTCTTTGAGTTGAAGCTGCGTCCGGCAAGATTTCTCCACTCTTTACAATTGTGGGATGAATTGTCGGTATAAAAATTTTTTGATTAGGAACAAGAGTAAACGGTTCTTTTAGATTATTAAAAGAAGCAATTTGAAATGCATAGTAACCTGATCCGAGATACTTTTCCGAAATAGACCAAAGATCTTCTCCTTCTTTGACGATGTGAGAAGTTTTTATAATTGTAGGTTCTGATTGGGAAGGATAAGCGCTCTTTGTTTTAAACAGATTGGATAAAGGTAATATAGTAATATTTTTTAAGCTAAAAATTATCACAGGAATAAGTATGGTAAACATTCCTAACAAAAAGGATACATAGTTTATTTTTAATGTTTTGAAAAGACGTTTTTGATAGTTAATTTCTTTCATATAGAATAAGTATATAGGTTAAAGAAATAATATCAAAAAAAATGCAGATTACAATTGTATTTGTATTTGAGTAAATGGTATAATTTATTATTAATAATTTATTTATTCTTTATGGGAATTCCAATAGTATTTATCGGTATCGCAGTTTTACTTGTACTATATCTTATCGGAACCTATAACGGTCTTGTTACAATAAAAACCCGAATTCAGGAAGCGTTGTCCGGAATTGATGTTCAATTAAAAAGAAGAGCAGATCTTATTCCAAATTTAGTCGAAACAGTAAAAGGATATGCAAAACACGAAAAATCAGTATTTGAAAATGTTACCAAAGCCCGTTCTTCCTTGATGTCCGCGGGTTCATTAACGGAAAAAGCTGAGGCAAATGATCAGCTTTCCGGAGCTTTAAAATCGTTATTTGCAGTTGCTGAGGCCTATCCGGAGTTAAAAGCCAGTACTAATTTTCAGGACTTACAACGTCAGCTTGGCGATACGGAAGATAAAGTGGCATATTCCCGTCAATTCTATAATAGCAACGTACTTGATTACAATACAAAAATTCTTCTTTTTCCAAGCAACATAATTGCAGGAATGTTTGGATTTACCAAGTCTGACTTTTTTGCCGCGACAGAAGAAGAAAGGAAAAAAATAGAAGTAAAGTTTGAATAATTATTAAGATGTCTATTTATTCTCAGATTTCAGGCAATAAATTCAGGACGTGGTTGATTTTTTTCCTTTTCGTTTTTCTTGTTACCGGTTTCTTTTATCTGGTAGGAATCTATTCCGGTTCTTCTTCAACCTATTTTGTTATCGGGTTGGTTGTCTCGTTATTTTCTACAGCAGGAAGTTATTTCTTTTCCGATAAAATTGTTTTACTTACTGTTCGTGCAAAACCTGCTGTTAAGAAAGAGTTCTTCGATTACTACACTGTTGTTGAGAATATAAGCGTGGCGGCCGGGCTTCCTATGCCAAAACTATATGTTATGGCAGATTCTTCACCAAACGCTTTTGCAACAGGACGGGATCCAAAACATGCAGTAGTTTGTGTGACAACGGGGCTTTTAGAGCGTTTAGACAGGGTTGAACTTGAAGGCGTAATCGCTCACGAAATGTCACATATAAAAAATTATGATATTTTATTAACTTCTGTTGTGGCAGTTTTGGTTGGTACAGTAGCGCTTGTTGCAGACCTGATGATAAGAAATATGTGGTGGAGTGGAATAAAAGGTCGCGATGATGACCGTAATCGCGGGGGTAACCCTCTTTTTTTAGTATTTATGATTTTTATATTTATTGTTACTCCTTTGGCGGCTACCCTCATCCAACTTGCAATTTCAAGAAAACGGGAATTTTTGGCTGATGCAGATGGAGCATTGTTAACCCGTTTTCCTGATGGATTGGCTCGGGCTCTTGAAAAAATCGCATCTGATCCGAGCCAGATGGTTTCGGCTACAACTTCTACAGCTCATCTTTTTATATCAAATCCGTTTAAAAAAGAAAAAGGACGCAATTGGTTATTGGGACTTTTCAGCACTCATCCTCCGACTGAAGAAAGAATACGAATATTGAGAAGTATGTAAAATAATGTCAAAAGTCAAAAGTTAAAAGTCAAAAATAAAGGTCAAAAGTCGTAAAAAACCGATATTTTATATTCTTATTTTAACATTTGGCTTTTAACTTTTTATTGTATGTGCGGAATAGCAGGTTTTGTCGGATTTAGAAACGATCCGATCATAAGACAATTTTCAAAATGGCTTGAACATCGGGGACCTGATGGAGAAGGGTTTTATATTGATGAAAATGCAACGTTATTAAACAGACGTTTGGCAATTATTGATATAAAAGGCGGAAATCAGCCTATTTTTAATGAAGATGAATCACTGGTCATTGTTTATAACGGTGAAATATACAATTATCAGGAGCTGCGTAAAGATCTTGAGAAAAAAAATCATATATTTAAAACACATTCAGATACGGAAGTAATTCTACACGGATATGAGGAATGGGGAGATGACAGTTTTGATCGATTGAATGGAATGTTTGCAATAGCAATATACGATATAAAAAAGAAAAGAACTATTTTAGTAAGGGATCATTTTGGAATAAAACCTTTATATTTTTGCATTTTTTCTGTCATTACGAGCGATCGTAGGGAGCATGGCAATTCCCGTAACGGGATTGTTTCATCGTCTGTGACTCCTCGCAATGACAAAGTAATATTTTCTTCTGAAATAAAACCTCTTATTTATTCCGGTTTAATACGGATTGAGCCGAATGACAGGATTATTTATCGTTATCTGAAATACCGTATACACGATGACGGGAGAGAAACATTTTTTAAAGGTATTGAGAGATTGCTGCCAGGTGAAATGATGATAATTGAAAATGGAAAAAATAAAATCAAGAAATATACAAAGCTGGAGGAAAAATTGCGCACAATGGCAGAGACGCAAAAATATGCGTCTCTCAATGAAGAGCAAATCAATCAATTCAGATTATTATTAACTGACTCCATAAAGCGTCGACTCGTTTCTGAAGTACCGGTGGGAACTTGTTTATCCGGAGGGCTTGATTCTTCTACTGTTGTTTCAGTTGTAAATAAATTACTACAGGAAAAAATTGGTGAAACACAGTCGGTTGGTAATATACAAAAAACATTTTCGGCAGTATTTCCTCATTCGACAAATGATGAGGGGCGTTATATTGATGAACTGTTGAAAACATCAAAAGACATCAAGGATTATAAAGTGTATCCCAAAGCCGAAGAATTTTTCAAAGAACTAAAAGATTTTGTTAAAACACAGGAAGAGCCGACTATTAGCACGGGTCCTTATGCACAGTATAAAGTAATGCAAGAAGCTCACAAGTATGTGACTGTTGTTTTAGACGGGCAAGGAGCTGATGAGATGATGGCAGGATATCTGCCATATTATTTTGTTTATTTAAATCAGTTGTGGGAAACGAGAAAATATCTTTGTTTTTTTACTGAAATGCATTTCTCGTTCGATGTTGTTGTGAAATATTTTCTACAAAAAATCTTTTCCGGAAATAAAGTAAACTATTTAAAACTTTTAAATAAAGACTTTAATGATGTAAACATAAAAGAACGTTTTAGAGTTCAGAATAACAACATAAAACAAAGACTTATTGAAGATATATTTAAAAACAGTTTGCCGTCTCTGCTTCGATATGAAGATAAAAACGCAATGCGATTTTCAATCGAAGGGAGAGTTCCATTCTTGGATAAAAGATTGTTGGAATATATTTTTTCTTTGTCGGACGAGGTGATAATCAAAAATGGTTGGAATAAATATATTCTTCGTGAATCGACAAAAGAATTACTTCCTAAATTAATAAATCAGCGTCGAAACAAGATTGGATTTACAACGCCTGAGTTTGAGTGGTTTAAGAATAAAAGCAGCGAAATTTTGGCATTCTTTACCGGGGAACAGTTTGAGGCAAAAAAATATGTAAATCAAGCAGAGGTTGTGATGGCCTTTAAAAATTTCATTGCGGGAAAAACAAATGATACTATGTTGTTTTGGAGAATACTTAATTTAGAGATGTGGTTGAGAGAATTTATTGTTAAGAAGCTAAATCCTAAATCTGAAATCCTAAATTCTAATCAAACATCAAATGTAAAACAAATCAAAAACGAAATTGTTGTTAATGCAAAAAAATATACAAGATATCCGATTCGGACAGAAGTGTTTAAAAAAGGAGATAATGTTTCGGAAAAGATTACTGAAGAAGTAAATAAATTTATTTCGTGTCATTCTGAACTTGTTTCAGAATCTAATTATAGATCTCAAAACCCATCTGCCGGACGGGCAGGTAAATTCGGGATGACAATTCAGAAAAACAAAAAATGGTTTGTTGTAATTTCAGAAAAAGTTGTAGCAGTTGCGCAAGGTAGAGCATATTTTATTTGGGATATTAAACCTTCGATTTTTGCTTCAATATTATCTCGATACGTCAGCAGAGTTCCATGGGGGATTGGGTTGGGTAGTCCATGGACAATGGAACTCGCAATAAAAGAAGTTGGTTTACCTCGTATATTATTTGCATCAGTTATAGGAGCATTAGGTAAAATAATTGGAAAAAAAGGATTATTTTATCAAATAGCAGGTAGATCTGCAGCAGGTATTGACGGGCCAACAGAATATTCGTTGTATCCGGCTAATGTATCAGCAAAATTATTACCGAAAGAACCACAAAAGGTATGTGATCTAATAGACTTAACTATGAAAAATTTTAAATTCCAAACTTTAAACACTAAACAAATTCTAAATTCCAAATCTCAAATTTCAAACAATCAAAATATAACTAACCACCAATCTCTCATCTTAAGTCGCTCTCAATACCTCGGTTCTGTAATTATTGATGCGAATGATATTGGAAGAAACGTACTCGGAAATTCCACAGGATTAACAAACAGTTTAATTGAAGAGATATTTCGGGATAACCCAATGGGTCAGACAAACGAACAAACTCCTGTAACTGTTGTTTTTTGTTCTTAAAGCGTATTTCCCTATCTTCAAGGATACGAATTTACCTTATTCCTATTATATATAATTCAGATAATTTAGGTATAATAAGATATGTCAAAAAATAATTTAACAAAAGAAGAAATTCTTCACCTTGCGCGTCTTGCAAAACTAAATGTGACCGAAGAAGAGATAAATACTTATAGGCAACAATTCAGTGAAACAATCGATTTTATTAAAAACTTAGACGAATTAAATACAGAAGATATAAAACCAACAAACTCCGTGGTTGATTTAAAAAATGTATCGTTTGAGGATGGGGCTACAAATGAGAAAGCATTAACGGTTGAAGAAGCGGTATCAAATGGAAAAAAAGTTAAGAATGGAGAGTTTAAGGTGGGAAGAATTATGCAATAATGACAAATGGTAAATTACAGATATACAAAACAAACAATTTTCTTTATTTTCAAATTTGTAATATAAAATTGAATTGTGGATTTATTATTTGAAGTTTGATTTTTTATTATGTTGCTTGGAAAAACGATAACACAATTAAAAGGTTTGATTGAAACTAAACAGATTAAACTATCTGAAGTGAGAGAGTTTTTCTTAAAACGAATAAGCAAACACAATTCATCTTTAAATGCTTTTTTAACAATCAATGAATCAGAATCATTAAAATCAGAAGGTAAACTCGGTGGAATTCCTTTAGCAGTAAAAGATAATTTCTGCACAAAAGGATTACGTACAACAGCGTCCTCAAAAGTATTAGATGATTTTATTTCTCCATATGAATCATCCGTAACTACACGATTAAAAAAAGAAGACGCATATATTATTGGAAAAACAAATATGGATGCATGGGCTCATGGATCATCAACCGAAACTTCAGATTACGGTCCGACCAAAAATCCATGGGATATAACTCGTTCTCCAGGAGGATCATCAGGCGGTACTGCAGCTGCTGTCAGTGCATATCTGGTACCTGGTGGAATTGGATCAGAGACTGCTGGTAGTATTCGTCAACCAGCTTCGTGGAGTGGTGTTGTGGGTTTAAAACCAACATATGGAAGAGTTTCCCGATACGGTGTAATTGCCATGGGTTCTTCACTTGATTGTCCGGGACCTTTAACTCTTACTACTGAAGACTCCGCTTATTTACTATCAATTATTGCTGGACACGACATACAAGATGCAACATCTTCACCTCATCCAATAGAAGATTATGTTACTCAAATGAAAAAAAAGAAAACATATACAATCGGTATTTCCGATGACTATTTTGAAGGATTAGATTCTGATGTGGCAAAAGCTCTTGAAAATTCAATTGATGTTTTTAAGAAACTTGGTTTTAAAACGAAAAAAGTAAAATTACTTTCTCCAAACTATGCAATATCTGTTTACACTATTATTCAACGCGCTGAAGTTTCATCAAATCTTGCTCGTTTTGATGGTATACGATATGGCAATGATAGATTAATTTTTGGTACTGAAGCAAAAAGAAGGGTCATGCTTGGAACATATACACTTTCATATGGTTATTATGATGCATTTTATAAAAAAGCACAAAAAGTGAGAACACTTATTATTGAAGATTTTAAAAGAGCTTTTAAAGAAGTGGATTTTATTATTGGGACTCCTACACCGATTACAGCACTTAAGTTAGGTGAATTTTCTAAATATCCTTTTTTTGGTGAGTTAATGGATAAGTTTAATGAACCGGGTGCAATGGCAGGAATTCCGGCAATATCTGTACCTGTTGGACTTGATAAAAATAATCTTCCTATAGGAATGCAACTGATGGCGAATTATTTTAATGAATCAGATATATTGAATGCATCATATCAGTTTGAAAAAGAAACGAATTTTTTTGGTGTTATTAAAAAGGGGATAGAGAAATATAGGGATTAAATATTAATGAAACTTTAATATTTCATTAATAAAATTTGTCATTCTGGCACCATTTATGATTGTCCAGAATCTTATAAATAGATTCTGGATGCGTCCCGATAAATCGGGACTTACCAGAATGACGTAATATAATGTTATGAAAACATATCAACCAGTCATAGGTCTTGAAATACACGTTGAACTGAAAACTAAATCAGGAATGTTTTGCCAATGCAAAATAAATCAATTTGATGCAAAACCAAATTCACATGTTTGTCCCGTTTGCTTAGGTCTTCCCGGTGCATTACCAGTGCCAAATAAAAAAGCAATTGAATGGACAATAAAAATTGGTCAAGCATTAAATTGCACAATTAATAAACATACAAAATTTGATCGCAAACACTATTCATATCCTGATTTACCAAAAGGGTATCAGATATCTCAGTATGACGAACCAATTGCTGTAAAAGGACATCTTGATTTTGAAGCAAATTACGGGACATATAAAAATGAAAAAAAAACATTTCGGATTCATCGGGTTCATTTAGAAGAAGACACAGGAAAACTTACTCATAGTGGTGATGATACCCTCGTAGATTTTAATCGTTCAGGAACTCCACTTGTCGAAATTGTTACTGAACCTGATTTTACATCGAGTGATGATGTAAAAATGTTTTTGGAAGAACTCCACAGCATAATTCGTTATTTGGATGTGTCTGATGCTGATATGGAAAAGGGTACGATGAGGATGGAGCCAAATATTTCAGTAAGAGTTGTTAGTTGTCAGTCGTCAGTCGATAGTCAAAAATTACCAAACTATAAAGTTGAAGTTAAAAATATTAATTCATTTAATTTTGTAAAGCGGGCGATTGATTACGAAGTGAAAAGACACATTGTTCTTTTGGAAAAAGGAGAAACTCCCAAACAAGAGACTCGAGGTTGGGATAGCAATAAAAATATTACCTATTCTCAACGTTCTAAAGAAGACGCGCACGATTATCGCTATTTTCCCGAACCTGACATTCCCCCATTTGAGTTTAGTGATGATTATATTGCGTCAATTAAAAAGTCACTCATAGAATTCCCACATGAAAAAATGCACCGATTTGTTAAGGTATATAGTATAAAACCTATGGATGCTTATACATTGACAAGAGAAAAAGAGCTCGCCGAGTATTTTGAACAGATAATGTCAAAAATACAAGCTAAAAGTATTATCTTTGCTAAAGCTACGTCGGATAAGCAAAATTTAGAACAGGTTATTGCTAATTTTATTATCAATAAAAAAATATCTACCACTCTTACGGTTGACGAATTTACTAAAAAAGCAGTTGAAATAATGAAACCAGTTGAAACAGACAAACAGCTTCTTCATGATGTGGTGATAAAAGTCATATCAATAAATCAAAAAAGCGTAGCTGATTTTAAATCCGGTAAACAAAATGCCATAATGTTTCTTGTTGGTCAGGTAATGAGGGAAATGAAGGGAAAAGCTGATGCTAATACAGTGATTACAAAACTTAAAGAGATGTTAAAATAAATCATATGTCTTTTGTGCATCTTCACGTTCACACAGAATATTCTCTTCTTGACGGTATGTGCCGAATAGGCGACATTTTGCAAAAAGCAAAAGATCAGGGAATGCCATCTTTAGCTATTACAGATCATGGAGCTATGTATGGCGTATTCAAGTTTTTTGTTAAAGCGCAAGAGATTGGAATTAAGCCGATTATCGGAGTGGAAATGTATAAAGCAAAAAACTCACTTTATGATAAGAACCAGGATGATCGTGATCGATTTCATCTTGTTTTACTCGCTAAAGATCTTGAGGGTTATAAAAACCTAATGAAACTAACAAGTATTGCTCACCTTGAAGGTTTTTATTACAAACCAAGAATCGATTTTGAATTACTTAAAAAATATCATAAAGGAATCATTGCTCTGTCAGCTTGTTTAGCCGGTGAAATTCCACAAGCTCTTATGCACAATCAAAATAAAGAGGCAGAACAGTTACTTGAAAAGTATCTCGATATATTTAAAGATGATTTTTATCTTGAAATACAACGTCATCCGGGAGTTGAAGAATTAGATGCAGTAAACAGAGAATTGATTAATCTTTCAAGAAAATTTTCCGTTCCTTTGGTAGCAACAAATGATGTCCATTATCCGGAAGCACAAGACGCTTATGCGCAAGAAGTATTACTTTGCATACAAACTCAACGAACGATAGTTGAAAAAAATAGACCTGTTTCAATGATTGATGTTCCGGATTATTATTTTAAAACTGAGGCAGAAATGCGGGAGAGCTTTTCCGATATTCCTGAAGCAATTGAAAATACGATGAAAATATCCGATCAATGTAATGTTGAAATTCCAAATGGAAAATGGGTTCTTCCTTTTTTTCAAACTCCAAAAGATATTCCTCCGGAAGATTATTTAAGTGAACTTGTTGAAAAAAATAAAAATAGGGTTAGCCATATGGATCAAAAATTAATTAATGACAGGCTTCAATATGAGCTTAAAATTATTATTTCTAAAGGTTATTCCACCTATTTTTTAATTGTGTCTGATTTTGTAAACTGGGCTAAACAAAAGGGCATTGCAGTTGGTCCGGGAAGAGGGTCTGTTGCTGGTTCGTTAGTTGCATATGTTTTAAGAATAACTGATATTAACCCGCTTGAATATTCATTGCCTTTTGAACGGTTTTTAAATCCCGACAGACCGACTCCTCCGGATATCGATATTGATTTCGCAGATATCAGACGGGATGAAGTGCTTAAATATGTAACTGATAAATTCGGAAAAGAACGGGTTGCTCAGATAATTACTTTTGGCGCTATGGAGGCGCGTCTTGCAGTGCGCGATGTGACTCGGGCATTAGGTATGTCATATTCACAGGGGGATAGAGTTTCAAAAATGATTCCTCAAGGGAAACAAGGATTTCAAATGAAACTTGCTCAGGCACTTATTGAAGCTCCTGCTTTAAAATTGGCCTATCAAACTGAGCCGGATATTAAAAAAGTGATTGATATTGCAATGCGATTGGAAAGTTTACCAAGACATTCTTCCGTACACGCTGCCGGCGTAATTATTTCAAAAGACGAATTGACAGAGTATGTTCCTATCCAAACTGAATCAAAGGAAGGACGGGTTATTACTCAATATGATATGTACTGCCTTGATCTTAACGCAGTTTCAAACGGTAAAGCAGTCGGCTTATTGAAAGTCGACTTTTTAGGCTTACGGAATTTGACAATCTTGGAAGAATCTTTGAAATTTGTTAAAGAAACACACGGGGAAAAAATCGATATTCACGATGTTTCTTTGACTGATAAAAAAACATTTGATCTTATTTCTAAAGGAGAAACTATAGGAGTATTTCAACTCGAATCTCCGGGTATGAGAAGACTCGCAAAAGATTTAAAGCCAAATATAATGAGTGATATTACCGCTATGGTAGCTTTATACCGGCCAGGTCCAATGGACCTTATTCCTCTTTTCCTTGAAGGTAAAAAAAATCCCAACTCTATTAAATATCTTCATAAAAATCTTGTTCCAATTCTGGGAGAAACATACGGAATTCTTGTTTATCAGGAACAAGTTATGGAAATTGCTCATTCTCTTGCAGGGTATTCAATGAGTGAAGCTGATAATTTTCGGATGGCAATGGGAAAGAAAAAAAAATCCTTGATGGATAAAGAGCATATAAAATTTATTGAAGGATGCATTGCTCATGGTTATACAAAAAAACTCGCAGAAAATATTTTTAATTTTATGGAGAAATTTGCAGCATATGGGTTTAATAAGCCTCATTCAGCATCATATGGCCTTATTGCCTATTGGACTGCTTTTATGAAAGCAAATTATCCCGTTGAATATATGACAGCTTTGTTATCCGCTGAACTTCAGGGAATTGCCGGTCCTCAAAGAGAAATTAAAATGGCTCAAGCAATAGAAGAGTGCAGGCGAATGGAGATAAAAGTCTTACCGCCGGATATCAATAAATCAAAACATAGTTTTAGTATTGAAGGTAAAAGCATCAGATTTGGTTTGTCGGCGATAAAAAATGTGGGAGAGGCTGCTATTGATTCAATTATTGAAGCAAGGTCAACAGGCGAATTTATTGGTTTCACTGATTTTTTATATCGGGTTGAACTGAGGAAGGTTAATAAAAGAACAGTTGAAAGTTTGATTAAGGCAGGTGCTTTTTTACGATTTGGAACAAATGCGTCTTTTTTTCTTCATTATCCCCGACTGGTTATTGAAATAGGTGATAAAAAAGACGAAAAAGAAAAAGGTCAATTTCTTTTATTTTCTGAGGAAAAATCGGAAATGGCTCACAAGGATATTTTTGAATCCGTTCCCGAACTAAGTGAAGACAATCTTATCAATATGGAAAAAGAAGTAATCGGGTTTTTGATAAGTAAGAATCCATTGGCTAAGTATAAGCATATTATTGATACTAAAAGTACAAAGAAGATAGGAGATATAAATGTTGATGATGTTAATAAGGTTCATATTTTAGTCGGCGTTGTATCGGGTAAGAAAATAATTAATACAAAAAAAGATAATTCTGAAATGGCTTTTTTAACCATATTTGATGATTCCGGGTCTATTGAAGGTGTTGTTTTTCCTTCAAAGTTTGTAAAATTTAGCACATTGTTAAGTTTAAACAATATCGTTATTGTTAAAGGAAAAATTACGGAACGGGAAGGAAGAATCAGTATTTTGATAGATAATCTGATGAAATTATAATAATCTATTGACTTTTTTGAAATTTCAATGGTAGAATATAAACGTAAAATAATAAGAACGGTAATTGATAAAGATCATAATCTTAAAGAGAGAATTGAGATAAAAAAAGTAAGTAAAAACAAAAATTTAGGTTCATATCAAAATTTTAATATAGGTTTTTATCTTATTACTCCTTTATTAGTCGGGATTTTTTCAGGTTTGTATTTAGATAAACGATTCGGTACAAAATCGTTTTTTGTAGTTATCGGATTAATTTTCGGTGCGTTGGGAACTTTTTATAACCTTTATCGTTTAACAAAACATAACTAATATGCCCGAAATAAGCATTAAAGCTGAAACAATTTTTCACCTTTTTGGTTTTAAAATAACCAATTCATTTATTTTATCTTCTTTAGTCTTATTACTTTTTGTAATTATTGCAATTCTATATTCAAAGGATATATCCGCTTCTAAAAAAAGCGGTTTTTTTTATATTTTCAATGCCCTTCTTCAAACAGTTTATGGTCTTTTTGAATCTATTTTAGGCAAAAATATTAAATACTTTTTCCCTCTATTATCAAGTTTTTTTGTTTGGATTCTGTTTCAAAACTGGGCAGGATTACTTCCCGGAGTAGGAAGTATTCTTATCAAAGTTGAAGAACACGGACACATACTTCATGTTCCGTTACTACGGAGTAATAATGCGGATATAAACGGAACATTGGCCTTATCTTTGATTTCTGTTATTATGATACAAGTTTTTGGAATTAAATTTTTAGGATTGGGAGGATATCTATCTAAATTTTTTAATTTTTCGAATCCGATTAATTTTTTTGTAGGAATTTTAGACATATTATCAGAGTTTTCAAAAATTCTATCTTTTACATTCCGTTTATTCGGTAATATTTTTGCCGGAGAAGTTCTTATGACAATCATTGCGTTTCTTGTCCCTGTTTTTGCCCCTTTTCCGTTTTTGATTTTGGAAATATTTGTCGGACTTGTTCAGGCATTAGTTTTTTCTTTGCTGACAACGGTATTTATTAATATGGCGATTGCAAAACATCATTAGATGGATAGCACAGAGTTTATTACATAAATGTAGTGAGCTGTATGTTATACATTAAATAATGTTAAGGAGGTGAAATTATGAACGCAGATGCAGTTAAAATGTTGTCAGTTGCTATCGCAATTGCAGTAGGTGCAATTGGACCAGCACTTGGAATTGGAATGATCGGATCAAAAGCAGTTGAAGCTTTAGGTCGAAATCCGGAAGCAGAGTCTCAAATTAGAACAGCTATGATTTTATCATTGGCTTTCGCAGAAGCTGTTGCTATTTATGCTTTAGTTGTCGCGCTTATTTTAAAGTTTACCTAATCAAATTAAATTATGGAAAATCTTGGAGTTGATCCAAAATTACTTTTGGCTCAGTTGATAAATTTCGGACTATTCTTTTTTCTTTTCAGTAAATTTATTGCAAAACCTTTTTTGCAATATATTGAAAACGAGAAGAAAAAGGATTTGGAAAGACAACGCGTTTCTGAGCTTGCCCTTAAACAAGAAGAAGAGTTGGAGTTTCACAAAAAAAAGATATCTGCTCAGATGAAAAAAGAATTTGACATTGCTGTTCTTGAAGCCCGAAAAGAAGCTCTTGAGCTCAAAAAAGAATTAATCAGAGAAGCAAAGATTGAGGCAGAAAATGTAATATTAAAAGCACAAAGCGATATGAAAACAGCTCAGGCTTTGATGGAAAAGGAAATGAAAGAAAAAGTATCTTCATTAAGTTTTATTCTTGTATCAAAAGTATTAAAAGAATACTTAAATGAAGATATGCAAAAAAATATAACCACACGTCTTATTAGTAATTTATCTCAGTCAAAACAGAACTAAATGAAAATTAATCCACAATTAAAGGAGAATCTCAAAAGACATCTTACAATTGAACTTCAAAAAACAAAAGAGAAAATAATTATTTTTTCCCCATACGCATTGGGACAGAATGAAATAAGTTCTCTTTTGAATTGTTTTCCGAATTTGAGTCAAAGTTCTGTTGAAAATACAGTTGACTCTTCTTTGATTGGTGGAGTGATTATTCAATATGGTTCTAAAATAATAGATCTTTCTATTAAATCAGCATTACATACATTTCAAAAAAAACTCTATGAAATTAATTGATCAGTACTTAGAGCAGATAGAAAAAGAAATTAACAACTCAAAACTAAGTACAAAAACTGAAGAAATCGGTTTTGTAGAGGAGCTTCGGGATGGTGTAGTTATGGCCCGAGGTCTTGATAATGTCTCATTCGGTGAGATTGTCGAGTTTCAAAATGGAGTAAAAGGATATGTAATTGATTTGATGGAAGATATCGTCGGTATTATTGTTTTGGGCGATTACTTGGGAATTTCCTCAGGTGAGCAAATCAGAGCGCTTGGTTTGACATTATCGATTCCAGTCTCAGAAGAAATTCTCGGAAGAGTTGTTGATCCGTTGTGTCAGCCTCAAGATAATGGAAAATTGATTCATGCTGATAAAATGTATCCGGTAGAAACAATTGCTCCGACAGTTGTATTCAGAAAGTCGGTTACGGTTCCTCTTCAAACAGGAATAAAGGCAATTGATGCATTAATTCCGATTGGCCGGGGACAGAGAGAACTGATAATCGGAGATAGAGGTACGGGAAAAAGTACATTAGCACTTGATACGATTATTAACCAAAAACAAGAGGGAGTTATTTGTATTTATTGTGGAATTGGTCAAAAAAACTCAAAAATAGCACTCGTTTCCGACTTACTTAAAAAACAAGGCGCAATGTCATATTCAGTTATTGTGAATGCATCAGCTTCAGATCCGGTATCCATGCAATATATTGCTCCATATTCAGCCTGTGCAATTGCTGAGTATTTTATGGATAAGGGAAAAGACGTTCTTATTATATATGATGATTTGTCAAAGCATGCTTGGGCATATCGACAAATTTCTTTGATATTAAGAAGGCCTGCAGGCAGAGAAGCATATCCGGGTGATATTTTTTATCTTCATTCCCGATTGCTTGAGAGAGCGTGTCGTTTATCAGATTCTAAAGGAGGAGGATCTATCACTGCTTTGCCTATTGTTGAAACATTAGAGGGTGATGTATCGGCTTATATTCCAACCAATATCATCTCAATTACTGATGGTCAAATTTTCCTCGAAACTGATTTATTTAATGCAGGTATTCGTCCGGCAATTAATGTCGGTTTATCTGTTTCGCGTGTAGGAGGTAATGCTCAAACAAAATCAATGAAAAAAGTCGCGGGACGTTTAAAGCTTGATCTTGCGCAATACCGTGAAATGGCAGCTTTTTCACAATTCGAGTCTGATTTAGATGAAGAAACAAAAAAATTATTAAATAGAGGAGCAAAGGTAACTCAACTTTTAAAACAGGATAAAAATAAGCCTTATTCTTTAGCTGAACAAGTCATAGTTTTATGGTCAGCTTATAAGGGATATTTGGATCCGCTTACTCCGGATGAGGTAACTGTTTTTGAAAAAAAACTACTTGAATTATTAAAAATAAAGGGTACTGATATCGTCAAAGCTCTTACAAAAGAAAAAGAAATAACTGATGAAATTGAAAAGAAAATGGTTAAATTTGTTTCACAAATTGTTGAAGTTAAATGATTTAAAGTATGAACCTCAGACAAGTCCGTAAAAAAACTAAATCAGTAACAAATGTAAAAAAGATAACGCGATCGATGCAACTTGTCTCTGCTATTAAAATGAAACGCGCTCAACAGGCAGCTGTTGAAGCAAAACCGTATCAAGAACATATTGAGGCAATAATAAAAAGAGTTATGTATAAAAAAAGCGATTCAATTTCACCACTGTTAATTAAACCCAAAAAAGATAATAAAAAATTAACAATAATTATTTCGGCAAATAAAGGTTTGTGCGGTTCTTTTAATATTGATTTATTAAGATATTTGATAAAAAGTCCCGATAACCGAAATACAGAATATATAGTTATCGGTAAAAAAGCAGCCTCGTTTATATCAAAAATAGGGCAAAAAGTTTTGGCAAATTTTTCAAGTAATCAACCTTTAAATAATGTTTCTGCAATATTCACTATGATTGTTAATAGTTTTTTGTCAGGAGAGTATTCAAAGGTGAGCATAATATATAATTCATTTATTTCAACACTTAAAACTGAAACTGTTGAGCATACGTTGTTGCCTTTTTCATTGTCCTCGGAGCTCAATAAGGACAATGTTAAATACTTACAAAATGAATATGTAATTGAGCCTAATCCCGACGAAATAATAGATTCATTACTGAAAAGTTTTCTTGAAGATAAAATCCGGAACTCTATTATTCAATCTGAAGCAGGTGAGCATTCGGCTCGAATGATCGCAATGAAAAATGCGACAGACAATGCAAATGACGTAATATACAATTTGACCTTATTGGGTAACAAATTAAGACAAGAAAAAATTACAAGCGAGCTCTTGGATATGATTACAGCTAAAGAGTCAGTAGGTTCAGATTAATATCAGAAAAAAATTATTAATTATATTTCATATATGTACGAAGGCAAAGTTGTTTCAATCAGAGGAGTTGTAGTAGATATTTTATTTAATGAAAAAGAAACCCCAAAAATTTATGATGCATTATTTATTGATCATAAAAAACTGGGTAAGTTAGTTTTTGAAGTTCAAGCAGTTCTGGAACCCGGTTTAGTGCGCACTGTTGCAATGGGATCGGTTTTTGGACTTTCCCGTGGACAAAAAGTATTAAATACGGGTAAATCAATCGATGTTCCGGTAGGAGAACAAACATTGGGTCGTATATTTAATGTGTTAGGAGATGTTATTGACGAAGAAAAACCAGTCACCACAAAAACAAGAAGAGCAATTCATCAACATGCTCCATTACTTGCCGAGCAGTCTATTAAGCAGGAAATATTTGAGACCGGAGTAAAAGTGATAGATTTGATAGCTCCCTTTATCAAGGGAGGAAAGGTTGCTGTTTTTGGAGGTGCGGGAGTCGGAAAAACAGTTGTTATTCAAGAACTTATTCATAATGTCGCAAAAGCACATCAAGGTGTTTCGGTTTTTACCGGAGTTGGAGAAAGAACCCGTGAAGGAAATGATTTATGGAATGAAATGAAATCAACTAAGGTAATCGATAAAACTGCATTAGTATTCGGTCAAATGAATGAACCGCCCGGTAACAGATTGAGAGTTGCGTTAACCGGAGTAACAATGGCGGAACACTTTCGTGATGAAAAGAATATGGACGTTTTACTTTTTATCGATAACATATTCCGTTTTGCTCAAGCGGGTTCGGAAGTATCTGCATTACTCGGTCGAATTCCTTCGGCAGTAGGTTATCAACCAACTCTTGCTTCTGAAATGGCGTCGCTTCAAGAGAGGATTACGTCAACACAAAAAGGATCAATTACTTCAATTCAGGCGGTTTATGTTCCGGCTGATGATTATACTGATCCTGCGCCTGTTGCAACTTTTGCTCATTTAGACGCATCTTTAAATCTTGAGCGTTCTTTAGCTGAACAAGCTTTGTTTCCGGCAATAGATCCTCTTGCATCAAATTCACGCGCTCTTGATCCTGAAGTTGTTGGGACTGAACATTACCAGGTTGCCCGAGATGTGATTAAAACTTTGCAAAGATACAAAGATCTCCAGGATATTATTGCTATATTGGGGATGGAGGAGCTTTCAGACACTGACAAATTAGTAGTGTCAAGAGCAAGGAAAATTCAAAGATTTCTTACTCAACCAATGGCTGTTGCAGAACCTTTTACCGGAAGACCGGGAAAATATGTTTCCATTCAGGAAACAGTAAGAGGATTTAAGGAAATACTTGAGGGAAAACATGATTCAAAATCTGAAACGGTTTTTTATATGATTGGAACTATCGATGAAGTCAAATAAATATGAGTATATTAAAGTTGAAAATAATTACTCCAAAAAAAATAGTTCTCGAAGCTGATATTAAAGAAATATCAGTTCCATCTGTTGATGGAGAAATTACTATTTTACCCCATCATATCAATCTCTTTTCATTGTTAAAAGAGGGAATTGTTCATTATATAAGTGAGAAAAAAGAGGAATTTATTGCAATCGGAGGAGGATATGTTGAGACAGACGGAAAAACAGTACATTTACTTGTTTCGAGAGCATATGGTCAGGACGAAATTGATGAAAAACAAACTGAAGAAGCAATCGCAAAAGCAAAAAGCGATATGAAAAATGCCACAGACAAAAATACATATCAGGAAATATCATCACTGCTTCGGAAATCAGTAATCGACCAGAAGCTTCTTAAAAAAAGAGCTCCGAAATCTTTTAGTGACCATATGTAAATTATTACATAAGAATATTCTCTAATTTGTATACATATGTCGAGTCTGTAATTCTAATAAACGAACTGACTGAGAGTGTTCACCCTGAAAACTTCTCAAAAAGTTTTTAGGGCATCCAGAATCTAGATATGGATTCTGGACAATTGCGTATGGTGCCAAAATGACGTAATTAAACATTGAGTTACTATTTTTGTGTGCTATAGTTAACACATGACATTAATATTAGTTGAATCTCCAACAAAAGCAAGGACTTTTAACCGGATTTTAAAAGATAAAGATTTTTTTGTTTACGCCACTATGGGTCACATCAGGGATCTTCCTGTTGAAGAAATTGCAATAGATACGGAACATAATTTTACTCCGAAATATGAACGAATGAAAAAAAAGGAGAAAATAATTAATGAACTAATTGAATTGGGTAAACAACATAAAAATATTATTCTTGCGACTGATTTAGACCGTGAAGGAGAAGCTATTTCATATCATATTGCCTATATTCTTGGTTTTGTTAAGGAAAAATGGCCTGATTTTACTGTTGAAAATGAGGGAAGCAGGACAATTAAACGCATTGTCTTTCATGAAATTACATCAAAAGCCCTTGATGAAGCGTTACAAAATCAATCGGAATTGCGTAATGATCTTGTTAAATCTCAGCAAGCAAGACGAATTTTGGATAGATTGGTCGGATACGAACTGTCTCCTTTATTATGGAAAAAAACAGGTAAAAACTGGTTGTCGGCAGGAAGAGTTCAAAGTGTTGCGGTCCGGCTTATTGTCGAGCGTGAAAAAGAACGACGGGATTTCAAATCAATGCCTTATTATCAATGTATCGGTAATTTTAAATATAAAAAAGAAATTCTTGAAGCAAAACTAATTAAAATAGGGGATGATGATGTTGAAAAATCAGAAACATTATCTTTATATGCAGGGGATTATTCGTATATTTCTTCAATGATAACAGATCTGAATCTGAGCAAAATACAGGAAGAACTCAATTCTGATTCGTTTACAGTTTTAAACACGGAAGAAGAAGTAATAAAGAGATACCCGCCGCCTCCATATACTACCTCACTTTTACAACAAGATGCATTTTTTAAATTGGGTTATTCATCAAAAATGATTATGCGGTTAGCTCAAGATCTTTATGAAAGAGGATTGATAACATATCACAGAACTGATTCATTTAATCTCTCGACTCAATTTGTTTTTAAAGCGAAAGATTATATTGAAAAGACTTTCGGAGCTGCTTATATTCTTGATAAACCTCGCGGATATAGAAATAAATCCAGAATGGCTCAAGAGGCGCATGAAGCAATCCGACCGACCAAGCTTCTTACAACAGATGATGCAATAAAAAAGACGGATAAACGAATTACCATAAACCACCGACGTCTTTACAAACTTATTTTTGAAAGAGCCGTTGCTACTCAAATGAAAGAGGCTGAAGTAAAAATGATAAAAATTCACATTATCTCTCTGAAAAAATATTTATTTGAGTCTTCCCGTCAACAATTTTTGTTTGACGGATTTTTGAAACTGGTTAATCCTGAACTTGTTGAAAAAAATTTAAACATTTTTTTAATTCCTAACAACACATCAGTTACATTATCAGAACTTAAAGCAGTAAGTAAATTGACTAATCCGCCTCCCCGGTATAACGAAGCCACTTTAATCCGAATTATGGAAGAAAAAGGTATCGGAAGGCCGTCAACATATGCTCCTATCATTTCGCTGATACAGGAAAAAGGTTATGTTGAAAAAGACGGAAGATATTTTACTCCGACACTTTTAGGAGAACCAATCTCTGATTACCTTTCAAAACAATTTCCCGATTTATTTAACTTAGAATTTACTTCTAAAATGGAAGACGGTTTGGATTTAATAGCCGAAGGAAAACTCAAACTTGTAACTTTATTATCCGATTTTTATACCCCATTTAAGGCTCAATTAGAAAAAAATCTGGAATCAAAAGATACGTTAGAAATAAAAGAAGAAACATTAGAACCGTGTCCAAAATGCGGAAAACAAATTATTGCCCGATTTTCAAAGTTCGGCAAATTTTATGCTTGCTCAGGGTATCCAAGCTGTAAATTTACAAAGTCATTTCTTAAAATAGTAAAAAATGCATTCTGTCCGAAGTGTAAAGGAAATATTGTGATAAAATATTCCAAAACAAGAAAGCGATTTTATGGTTGCAGTAATTATCCAAAATGTACATACTGTTCTTGGACTGTAAAGGAATTATTAAGAATTCCTGAAAAAAAATAATTCAAATTATGAGCAATTTAAAATATATATTTGTTTCGGGAGGTGTTATCTCAGGTATTGGAAAAGGTATCACCTCAGCGTCAATTGCATATCTTCTTCAATCATCAGGTTACAACGTGATTCCCCTTAAGTTTGAAAACTATCTTAATTTAGATGCAGGTACAATAAATCCAATTGAACACGGCGATCCTTTTTTATGTGAAGATGGAACTGAGGCAGATATGGATATTGGAACATATGAGAAGTTTTTGGGATTTAATATGGGTTCTGCCAATTTCGTAACAATGGGAAGTATTTATCAAACTGTTATTGAAAAGGAGCGCCGTTTTGAATATAAAGGAGAAGATGTTGAAGCCATTCCACATATCACCAATGAAATTGTTGATAGAATCAATCATGTTGCACACAAGCACAAAGCGGATATTGTTATCATTGAGCTTGGAGGTACGGCCGGGGAGTATCAAAATGTATTTTACTACGAAGCATCGCGAATTTTAACATTAAAAAAACCCAATGATGTCATTCATATTCATGTAAGTTATGTTCCCACCCCTTCTCATCTTGGAGAGCCTAAAACAAAACCAACTCAACTTTCTGTCCGAACATTAAATTCAATGGGAATCCAGCCGGATTTTATCGTCGCCCGTTCTGAAAAATATATAGATCAAAGACGAAGAGACAGATTTGCTCTTTTTTGCAATATGCACGCGGAAGATATTATTTCGAATCCGGATTTACCCTCAGTCTATGAAGTTCCTCTGATTTTGCATAAACAAAATTTCGATCAAAAAATTCTCAATAAGTTACATCTTCCGGTGAAAGAAGCAAATTTGAAATCCATTGGTGAATTGGTTCAATCAATTAAAAAAGAACGGAAAGATGAGGTTGAAATTGCAATAGTCGGAAAATATTTTGGAACAGGGAACTACCAACTCCGGGATTCGTATGCTGCTTTGTTTGATGCTATTGACCACGCAGCATGGAAAATGGGAGTACTGGTCAAAACAAAATGGATTGATGCTGAAGAGATAGAAAAAAAAGGGACTAATTTGATTGGTTCCCCATCGGGAATAATTGTTCCTATTGGTTGGGGTGTACGTGGCTCTGAAGGGATGATTGCTGCGGCAAATTATGCACGTGTAAATAAGATACCTTACCTTGGTTTATGTTATGGTATGCAACTTGCGGCAGTTGCTTTCGCACGGTATGTTTTAGGTTGGAAAGATGCAAATACGACTGAAAATAATGAAAATACATCTCATCCGGTAATTCATTTGATTCCGGACCAAGAAAGAAAGCTTAAAAATAGAGCTTATGGAGGGACAATGAGACTGGGCTCTTGGAACGCATTTGTTAAAAACAATACGTTAGCTTATTCAATTTATGACAAATACAAGGGGTTTATCGATAAAAAATCCGGATTAACAAGTGAAAGGCACAGACACAGATGGGAATTTAACAAAAAATATACGGGGGAATTTGAAAAAAATAATCTGATTATTAGCGCGCGTTCACAGCAAGAAGATCTGGTTGAAATAATAGAATTAAATTTATCCATTCATCCTTTTTATATTGGAACACAGGGTCATCCTGAGTATAAAAGTAATCCGTTTTATCCCCATCCCATTTTTCTTGCTTTTGTTGAGGCAATGATTAAAAAGCAAGCTCTTGTAAAATAAGGCACTTGATGATATTATATTAACTATGGCAAATTCAATTTTATATAAAGAAACTGTTTTAAATATCGGTGACACCATCTCTCTTTTGTATAAGATAAAAGAAGGAGATAAGACACGTCAACAGCTTTTTAAGGGCGTACTGATCAACATTAAAGGTAATACTGATGCAAATAGAATGATTACTATTCGGAAGATATCAAAAATTGGAATTGGTGTTGAACGGATCATTCCTCTTTCTTCTCCGTATATAGCCTCAATAAAAATTGATAAAAAAAGCAATTTTAGAAAAGCAAAACTGTTTTTTGCCCGAAATTTGACTGAAACTGAACTAAGACGTAAAATCTACGCTAAAAAATGACTTTTAAAACTTTGAAAGTAGGTAAGGCGGGTGAAAAATTTGCTGCTCAATTTCTTCTTGAACATACATATCAGATAATTACAACAAACTTCCGTACCAAATTCGGAGAAATAGATATTATTGCTAAAAAAAACGATATTATCTATTTTGTTGAAGTAAAAACGCGTATCGGAATTTTAAAGGGAAAACCTTATGAGGCTGTCAATAAGAGAAAAATCCAACACCTCAAATATGCTTCTGAAATATATATATTGAAAAACAATTTAAAAAATCATAAACTATCTTTATTGGTTATTTCAATTGTTTTAACAAAAGAAATGCAAATTGACACAATAAATACATTTAGTATAGTAGAATAGTTATAAGTTCCTAATCATTATTATGTTTTCAAATACGAATGATGTAATTATTCAATTCTGGGTGAAGTTTATTAATTTTATCCCGGACTTTTTTGCAGGTTTAATAATATTGTTTATCGGTCTTTTTGTTTCAGTTGTATTAAAAAAAATTCTTCTTACATTGTTTACTTTCTTTCGTGTCGATGCTCTCCTAAACAAAACAAGACTTATTACTCAAAAAGAAGTTCGTTTATGGGAAGAAATCTTAGCTGAACTACTCAGATGGACAATAATCATTTTATTTCTTGTTCCGACTCTTGAAGCATGGGGACTTTCAAAAGCAACAGCAGTTCTTAATCAGTTTCTTTTTTATATTCCTAATATTATTGTTGCTGTGATTGTCGGATTTGTCGGGATAATCAGCTCTAATTTGATTTCAGACGTAGTAAAAAACAGTGTTAAATCATTGGGTCAATCTTCAGCAAATACATTGGCAGTATTTTCAAGGTCAACCGTACTATTCTTTATTATTTTGATAATGCTAAACCAATTGGGAGTAGCTCAGGATCTTATCCGGATTTTTTTTACTGGTCTTATTACCATGCTTGCCATAGCAGGAGGCCTTGCATTTGGGTTGGGAGGTAAAGACAGTGCAAAGGAAATCATTGAAGATTTAAGGAAAAAATTAAAACAAAGTTGATACTTTGTGACAAAGAAATGCATTATAGGTTGACATTTTTCATTATATAGGTTATGCTATAGTGTATGGCAGAAAAAGTTTGTTATAAATCTACAAAAAAAATTTTCACAGAGGCTGCATTAACTGGTACATTGGGTTTTTTAACATTTACTGTAGGGATGCTTGCACCTATGTGGATGGGTGTTGCAGCTGGGGCAGCATGTGCTGATCCAACTCAAGTATTTCGTACTGCGGTTGAAACAGGTGTTTCAGTTACAGCAGGAAGTTTTTTAGTTCCATTCGCTCTTGCCCTTTTATATAATGGCAAAAATCTTGTAGCAAATTCAAAAAAATAAAACTTTATTATCTTTTTAGTAATTCTTTTAAAGTTTCTCTTCCTAAGAAAGTACTGTTTAATTTTGGTTTTTAAAGAATTTGTTCTTGATCTCTTTATTGTTTCTTTTCCATCAACATAACTTAATAAACAGATCGATAATTCAAGCTGATAAGGTAAGACTTATTTAAGAAAATCTCTTAATGCTCGTAGATAAGCAACAACATCTGTAATACCTGGAATTGATGTTATATATCACGAGGTAGCTCAGACTTATTTAAAGCTGCTTTAACTCGCTTCATTTTTGCATCAGGTATTCCATGCAGATAAGATCCTAGTCCAGGTCCCTTACTCATTTTAATCCAGGTTGCCGTCATTCGTGTTGATGCTTCGTTTCTAAAAGCCATATAAACATATTATAAACCATAATGAGATAAAAAGCTGTCATAATAATCTAAACTTGTGACTCATTGAGTATGAAAATTAAATTAAATATATTAAAACAGTTAGAGATATATGGACACTTTGTAGACTTTATCTTCTCTTAGATGCGTGTCCTTCAAAACGGTTTTAAATATGTGCTTTGCTTATGGATTCAATTCGATGGAAAATGCTATAATTCAATATATTTTGTATTACAAAAATTACTTGTTGATAATAAAATGATAACTGCGGGAGAATCAGCTATATCAACCTTATCAGGTAAAGATCAATTAAGTCGATTTTCAAGTGAGCAGTTAGCACGATGGGATAAAGATCTGGTAACTTTAGATTTGGTCAGAAATTATGCTACTTCTGCCAAATACGACTTAATAATTAGCGGGGGCTATGCGGTTGAGGCGCATTGTGGAGGATGGATGACACGACGGCATCAGGATATGGATGTAGCGTTGAGTAGGCGGAGCCTTTTTAAATTCAATAAACAAGCAGAGACAAAAAAAGTCCTCGCACGACTTTCACAAGATCGGGGTACAAAATGGGAAAATCATGAAACAAAATCTGATAGTAAAATTGAATTTAGGGAAAATTCGGAGGGAAAAACATGGGAACAACGAAGAAGAATAGAATTGGATCTACACTCATATCCGGCAGGGGGAAACGTACAAAGAAAATTTTTGTACGACTCAGATGGCGTAAAACATGAGTTATTGGTGGAGCATATTGATTTGTTAGTTGCTAATAAAGTGCGAATAATAAACAGAAATCTTGCTATGAGTGAGGAAGCAAAAATACAAAATAGGCGACCAATGACAAGTCAAGATTTGGATGAATTGAGGAGACTTATTGCTCAGCCTGATTTTTCCAAAGAAAAATCTATAGCTCATATTAAACATCACTTTATGCGCACAACCGGTCTTTCCAACACAGAGTCTCAGGTATTGGCACTTGAATATTGGGAAAAGGCTATGACTTGTAGGGTGTGATGATACTATAATAAATATATGTTAAATAATGGCATTGTATATTTAATATCGTTTTCTTTTTTAACAGGATTTGGCAGTTATTTTGTTAAAATTATCAATGGTCTGAGTTCACAACAAATTCTTTTTTATCGGGCAATCCTTGCTTCAATATTTATCTTTTGTGTTGCTCTTTTTAGCGGTCGAATTAAAGAGCTTACATTTCGTTTTCCAATCGGAACAATAACAATGGCTTTAGTTCAAGGGTTATCAATATATTTTTATTATTTAGCTTTAGAAAGGACTACCATTGCAAATGCAGTACTTCTTGTTTATACAGCTCCAATATTCAGTGTAATTTTAGCCCGTATTTTTTTACACGAAAATATTGAAAGAACAACAATTCTTGCTATTATTGTTTCGTTTATAGGTGTTTTTATTGTCAGTGATCCAAATCAAATAAAAGTCAATCCGCAACAATTTTATGGTTCATTTTTTGCACTTTTAGGAGGTTTTTTCTATTCTGCAATGGCGATAAGTTCCAAATCGTTAACTCATAAAACTACACCACTTTATTCATCCTTTTGGCAATATTTTATAATAGTTATTCTTTCTTTTATATTTGCTTTACCGATTAAGTTGGTACTTGTAAAAACTAATATATTGCCATTGCTTTATCTTGGTTGGGCTGCCGGAGGATTAGCATTTTTATTTTATATGCAAGGAATAAAAAAAGTTAAAGGTCAGATTATCCAAATCATTACAATGCTTGAGATTTTAATAAGTAGTTTATCCGGGGTAATTTTACTTAATGAAAAATTAAACTTACAGACGATTATCGGAGGTATTCTTATACTGTCAAGTATTTTTATAGTTTCGTCAAAACAATCAAAAAAATAAATATATATATGTCTGACTTAATAGTAAGAACAATATTGTACTCTTATTATGAAAGAGTTTTCCTGAGGAGGTCTTTAAGTTGTTCTAAGGCAGCTATGGCATCTGTACTTTTGGTATTGGGATGAAAATATTCAGTGCTTTCTTTTAAATCATTAAACATTTTATTTCCTTTTTTTAATTCTTCAGGTAATTGCTTCCATATTGCAGATAAAGCTTCAGTTAATCCGCAAAGAGTAGATTTATCGTAAGTAGGTAATCCTACTGATTTATAATATTCTGCGTTATGCAATGCATCCATTACACAATATGTTGCTTTGGCCAGCAATGCGGGGCTGGATTTTGCCATTTCGGTAATTAAAATAATTTTATTTGCTTCTACCTGATCGTTTCGACCATATAAATGTGTGTTTCCGTCTCGGACACGATCAAGAAGATATTGTGTACCTATTCTTACACCTATTTGCGTATCTAAAGCTTCTTTAAATACGTGTGTATGTGCGAGTAATGTTGGAACAACTCTTTTATCTTCTTTTGATTCTAAAAGAAACAATTCTGCTACTAAACCTGACTCATTATCAAAAGAGCCCCAAATATTTTGATTTGCTCCTTCAATCAGAACTGTCGCGTAATTGGAATCATACGTATGTCCATTAAGATGCCCGATTGATATTGCATTACTTATTAACTGAGGATCACATTGGTCTCCCGAAGGTTGCTTTTTTACTCTTAATGCAGCGAATGCAACAGATTCTGAAGCAAAATCGCTTACTAGTCTATTTTGTTCTTGCGCGTCATTAGTCCACCCCGATTGTGTTAACTCTTGTATTGAATACATATAATCTTGAACGAAAGCCAATGAAACTGACATAGTTGGGTCGGATTGTGAAAAATTTTTATGAAGAGCTTCACGAGCGATTCTTTGTGAAAAATCTTTTTTGCTACCTGTCAATCCAAGTACTGCTATTGCATAAGTACCTAATAATCGATCAGTTAATATTTCAGAAGTTGATAGCGGAGCTTCAGCAATAGATTTTGCCATGGAGAGTATTATACTATAAGGTTGTTATTTTTTCAACTTATATAGCCTACGTTCTAAGTTGAAGTGCAACACTTGCCTCTTTTAAGGATTGGTATTTCCTGAATTTGTAACGGTTAGACTCTCTTTCCATAACCTCATTAGGTGTTAAAAAGTTTAGACATTTTCTCGGTG
>Ga0247841_10001647_pt1 | contig 48556 bp, 39 predicted proteins | sample LaCruzMarch2015__2_FD_192410 | JGI IMG/M metagenome (GOLD analysis project Ga0247841, IMG submission 192410) | Freshwater microbial communities from meromictic Lake La Cruz, Castile-La Mancha, Spain - LaCruzMarch2015_18m | ecosystem: Environmental > Aquatic > Freshwater > Lake | place: Spain... | reverse complement strand
CGTCGCCGTGGTCGCCGAGCCCGAGCCCGAGCCTGTGCCCGAGCCCGTCGCCGTGGTCGCAGAGCCCGAGCCCGAGCCCGAGCCTGTGCCCGAGCCCGTCGCCGTGGTCGCAGAGCCCGAGCCCGAGCCGGTGGCTCCTGAGAAGCCGAAGGCCACGCGTGACGATCTCACGCGCATCCGCGGCATCGGCGAAGGCATGCAGACCCGCCTGAACGAGATCGGCATCTTCTCGTTCGCGCAGCTCATCTCGACCAGCGTCCCGAAGATCCGCGAGGCACTGGGCGACGTAGGGCGCATGGCGCGCATCGACGAATGGATCGATCAGGCCCAGGAGTTCTCTGAGTCTGAGTAGAGGCAAGCGTCGGGGTCCGCGTCACGCGGGCCGCGACGATCACGAAGGCTAGTCCGCGGCGCCGCCGAACGCAAAGGTCGTGCCGCAACGAAGCAGCGGTTGATCGCCCGAAAGGCGATCGGCCGCTGTGCGAGACGACTTGGGTGGTGTGATAGAGTTGCATTCAGGGAATCTGCTAGATACACTGCTAGAGGCTCTAGCCCAAGCAGTCGGAGAGTCGGCGTAAGCGAGAGGATGGCTTGATGTACCTGGGCACCAGGAGGGTGCGTTCGGCGGGCCGCACCAGCGGCAGCGTCGAGGTCACCCTGCCCGTGCAGCTGAGCATGCTGCAGGGCGTCGAGTGCCGCCTCGTGATGCGCGACGGCGCGCGCCCCGAGCTGGTGCTGGAGCCCGAGCTCGGCGAGGCGCAGAGCTTCTTCCGCGACATGTGGGAGAAACTGGCTCTGGGGCTGGCCAAGGTGGACGAGATCGGCGACTTTTCCGCGGCGGCCTTTGAGCTCACGCTCTTTTCGCCGGCGCGCGCCCCCGAGCGTCCGCCGCTGACCTACGCGGATGGTCTCGCCGCCCTGCGCGAGCGCGTCGTCGTGGGCGTTGGGGGGGCCGCCGCACCAGAGCTCGGCGCCGCGCGGGAGGCTCTGGCGCGCGTGCTGGGGGCTTTGGGCGCGGCCGCCGGGCAGCGCCTGGGGCTGACGCACGCCCTGGCCTTGGCGTTCGGTGATGGGCTGGCCTACGTCATGACGGGCGTGCCTGTGGGGTGGGGCACCGATTTCGAGCGCGGCGTGGCGCAGCACACCTTCCGCGACGAGATGGCGGCCGCGGCGCGGAGCAACGGCGCGCGGCCCTCGTTCTCGCCCTATGAGGATCGCGCCTGGCGGGAGGCCCAGCCCGGCCTGGCGCGCGTGTTCGAGCAACACAAGAAGTGGCAGGCGGAGCCCGTGATCTACGAAGCGGCTCGAGATCGATGGCATGTGGCGCTGACCCTGGAATTGCGAGTGGCGGCTGCCACGACGACCGGTACAGAGACCTGGAGGTTTTTTTCGCCATGACGAATGCGCAGAAGTCGAAGCCCGTCGGCAATGAACAAGAGCGGAGCAGATTCGACCGCAAGCAGTTCCAGGAGAAGCAGGAGTTCGAGCGCAAGCTCCTCAATCTCGACGAGAGGGCGGCGGCCTCCGCGTCGGCGCGCCCCGGTTTCGTGGAGACGCCGGCCGTCAAGGAGATCATGGATCGGGCGCTCGGCTATCTGGAGGCGGGCCTGCCGGTGCACTTTCGCGGGCCGGCCGGCACCGGCAAGACGACCCTGGCCCTGCACGTGGCCGCGCAGCGGGGCCGCCCCGTGATGCTGATCGCCGGCGACGAGGACCTGCGCACCGCCGATATGGTCGGCGGCCAGTTCGGCTATCGCTACAAGCGCGTCGTGGACAACTTCATCCACTCCGTCAAGAAGCTTGAAGAGGATGCGGTGCAGCGCTGGGTGGACAGCCGGCTGACCACCGCCTGCCGCGAGGGCCTCGTCCTTGTGTACGACGAGTTCACGCGCTCGCGGCCCGAAGCCAACAACGTGCTGCTGGGGGTGCTCGAGGAGCGCATCCTCGTGCTGCCGACCCAGGCGCGCAAAGACCAGTATCTTAAGGTCCATCCCGAGTTCCGCGCCATCTTCACCAGCAACCCGCAGGAGTACGCCGGCGTGCACGAGGCGCAGGATGCGCTCTCCGACCGCCTGCTGACCATGGATCTCGACTACTACGAGCGCGACACCGAGGTAGCCATCGCCGTCGCGCGCTCAGGTCTGCCCGAGGAGCAGGCGGCCCGGATCGTCGATCTGGTCAGAGCCTTCCGCGCCTCCGGCGAGTACGATCAGACGCCGACGCTGCGCGGCAGCGTGATGATCAGCAAGGTCTGCGCTACGCAGGAGCTGGCCGCCAACGCGGCCGACCCGGCGTTCGTGGCCGTGTGCCTCGATGTGCTCGAGTCGAAGACGGCCTTCACGGTCAAGGCCAAGGAGCGTCGCCTGGAGCAGCGCAAGATGCTCATGAGCCTCATCAAACACCATTGCGGGTGACGACATGGGACCAAAGGGCATGATAGTCGGCAGGCCGAAGGGCCTGCGGTACGCACGCAGTCTGCGCTGGACCGGCGTGCCTCGGGTCGATGGCGTGCGCGAGTTGGCCACGGCCACCGGCCGGCTGGGCTGGACGCCGCCGCAAAGCAGGGCGCGGGCGGCCGGCGAAGCCGCCGGGCTGAGGCGTGAGCGCGCGCGTCTGCAGGACGAGCTGGGCGCGAGGCAGGTCGTGCAGGCGCAACTGGGCGCCCGCACGAGGGCTGCCGACCGGCGCCTGGCCAAGGCTTGTGAGCAGATCGGGGAGCAGCCATGAGACCGAAGGGTATGCAGTACGTGACGACTCTGCTGGGCACCGGCGTGAGCAAGGCGCCGGGCCTGCACGAGTCGGCCACGGCCACGGGCAACACCGGCAGCCGGGCGCAGGCCGCCAGCGAATTCGCCCGGCTCGAGCGCGAGCGCGTGCGTCTGGAGGAGAAGCTGAGCATGCAGGCGGTGATCGCGGCGCAGACCGAAGCACGGCTCGACGGTATCTGCAGAAGCCTGGATCTGGTGCGGCGACAGCTCGACGAGACCCCCGCCGAAGCCGCGCGTTCGGCGCGGCCCGCGCGGACCGCGCCAAAGACGGCCCCGGCGGCGCGTCCCGCCGCGCGTGCGGCGCAGCCCGCGCCGGAAGAGGAAGACGATCTGATGGAGCCGTTCGCGGTCGTCCCGTTCGAATACTGAGGCAAAGCACACAGCAAGCACAGAAAGGTGGCCGTGATGGCCGAAGAAGGCAAGGGTGCGGGGAAGCGGGAGGTCGATCTCGACTTGGGGTTCGGCAGCCTCTTCAAAGGTCTGGGCGACTTCCTGGAAGTGCTGTCCGACAAGATGGAAGCGTTTGAGCAGATGGACACCTCCGGGGCGGAGCCCCGCGCTTCCGGCGGGCGGATGCCCCGCGGAGCGCCGCCGACGCGCACCGGCACGTTCAAGGTCAAGGGCCTCGGCGACAAGGCTCAGGGCGTGTACGGCCTGAGCTTCCGCACCCTGGCCGACGGGGTGCCGAAAGTGGAGCGCTTCGGCAACATCCGCCGCACCGAAGACGGCCCCGTGGTGGCCGACGTGCGCGAGCCGCTGGTCGACCTGTTCGACGAGCCCGACGAGATCGTGCTCGTCGCCGAGATGCCCGGGGCCAACGAGGAGGACGTCTCGGTCGAGCTGCACGACGACGTGCTCGTGCTCGAGACCACCGGTGAGCGCAAGTACGCCCGCGAGGTGCTGCTGCCCGCCGCGGTCGACGCCGCGAGCCTGCAGAAGACCTTTCGCAACGGCATTCTCGAGCTGAAGCTCAAGAAGGCCGCGGAGTAGAGGCTGAGGCGCGGCATGCCACGGACCATCAAGCACTTCGATCTTCACCAGGTGGCGGGTACCGACCTGCGCGTGGTCTCCGACGTGGAGAGCGGCGTCTTCGCCGTGCTCGAGGCCGAGGACGAGGTGGTGCGGCGGTACGCCGCGCGCGAGTTGTGGCGGCATGACTGGGTGGACCTCTTCATCCTTCAGGATCTGCAGGTGCTGGCCGAACAACTGGCCGGGGCCGGCGGCCTGCCGCCCGGGGGCACGCAGGCGCTCGATCGGCGCCCGGTGGTCAACGCCTTCGACCTCAGGGACCTGTCGGGCTGTCACGTGTTCGTCAACCATAAGGTCATGGTCGAAGAGGGCTACTGGGGCGACCCGGCCGCTGTTCGCGCCCTGCTCGCTCACGAGCATGCCCACCCGCTCTCCGAGAACCCGACCGTTGCGGCCTCCCGAGCGCTTCAGGTGCGGAGCCCTCACGCGCCGGCTGCCGAGGGGCAGCCGGCGCTCAATGGGCGGCCGTCACTCGAGAGGCTGGCCGCCGCGCTCGCCGAAAAGTTGTGCTGCTACGGCCCTCGCGAGGTGTTCGCCAACGACCTCACCGTAGCGGCGGGCTGCGGCGACGACCTGTTTCACCTCGACGAGCTGGTCGTGGCCGCCGCCGCTCGGGGCGTGCTCGGGCGGTACGCCCTGGTGGACCTCCTGGAGGCCGACGTGGCACAGGGCAAGCGCCCCCGGCAAGCCGCCGGGCAGGCGCTGCTGCTGGGCGATCTGCGCAGCTGCCTCGATCTGGCCATGGAGATCGCGCCGTTCTACAGGGCGGGCCGGGCGGACCAGGCGGCCCGCCTGGAGGCGATCCTGTTCGAACAGGTCTTCCCCCGACTGGAATCCCCGGTAGAGGGAACCTACCGAACAGTACGCGGTCTTTACGTGGAGCTGTGCCCCGACCTCACTGGCGCCGCTCTCGCCGAGTGGGCGCGGCGCATGCTCGATCCGTTGCTCGAAGTCCTGCGCGAGCGGGGCCTGGAGGTGGACTTGACTTTCATTCACTCAGAGAAGGAGGTGGGCACGTATGCCTGAGCCGCGCGACTCCGAAGGCCAGTACGTGTACGTCTACTGCGTCATCCGCTGCAAGGAGCAACCCGAGCTCACGTCCCTGGGCATGGGCGAGCGCGGCGACGCCGTCTACACGGTGCACGAGGGCGACCTGGCAGCCGTGGTCAGCCATTCGCCGGTCGACGCCTACGAGGCCAGGCGGCGTAACATGATGGCCCACACCGCGGTGCTCGAAGAGGTCATGAACAGCTTCACCATCCTGCCGCTGCGCTTCAGCACCGTCGCCCCCGACGAGGAGATCGTGCGGCTCAAGCTCCTGTCCGAGCGGCGCGGCGAGCTGCTCGCCCTGTGGCGCGAGATGGACGGGCGCCTGGAGCTGGGCCTCAAGGCCTTCTGGCACGAGGATACGCTCTTCCAGGGGCTCGTCGATGAGAACCCGCGCATCCGCGCGCTGCGCGACGCGCTCGCGGGCAAGCCCGCCGAGGAGACGCACGCCGAGCGCATGAAGCTCGGCGAGCTCGTCGAGGTCGCCATGAAGCAGAGGCGCAAGAGAGACTCCGAGCTGATCCTCTCACGCCTGCGGCCGCTGGCGCGCAGCGTCGCGGTCAACGACGACTACGGCGAGCGCATGGTGCTCAACGCCGCCTTCCTCGTCGACAAAGGCGCCGAGGCTCGCGTGGACGAGGCGGTGCAGCAATTGGACGCCGATCTGGGGCAGCGGCTGATGTTCAAGTACGTGGGCAGCGTGCCCCCGTACAACTTCGTCAAGCTCGTCATGCACTGGTAGGAGCGATAGCGATGATCAGTACTCTCCTGAAGGTGGTCACGTTCCCCGTCTCACTACCGCTCGAGGGCCTGCTCTGGGTCGCCGAGAGGATCAAGGATCAGGCCGAGGCCGAGTACTACGACGAGGGCGCCGTGCGCGGCCGCCTGCTGGAGCTCGAGCTCAAGCTCGACATGGGCGAGATCACGGAGGAAGAGTACCAGGCCGCCGAAGACGAGCTGATCGGGCTCCTCAACGAGATCCGCGAGCGGCGCGCGGCGGCGCAAGGCTTGTGAGCAAGCGCGAAACGGGCGCGGAGGGGCCCGACGTACCGCTGTGGACTGCAACATCATGCGCGATGAAGGGAGTGAAGTGACAATGAAGCCTTCGGAGGTGGCCCTGCGGGCCAAAGAGCACTTGACCGCGCTCACCGGGCTGGACGCCCTCACGGTCTCCGCTCTCGACAAGGTCGAGGCGGGTTGGAGCGTGACCGTGGAGATGCTGGAGCTCAAGAAGATCCCGGACTCGCACGACGTGCTCGGTTCGTACGAGTGCGTGGTGGACGAAGACGGCAACCTGCTGAGCTACAAGCGCACGCTGCGCTACCGCCGCAGCGACGTCATGGACGACCGCACGGTCTAAGGGGCCGGAGCGGCAGGCGGGTCTGGGGCGAAGGCGCCTTCCGGCCAACGAGAAGGGTGGCTGATGCGGTCATGGATGAGATGACAGACGACAGGGCAGGCGCGGCGGGACCGATCGAGGTCGCCTGCGCGTTCTGCGCGGGCAAGGGCAAGGATCCCTTCGGGGTCATGTACGCGGGGTCCACCTGCCAGGTGTGCGGCGGCGCCGGCGTGCGCCGGCTCGCGCCGCCGGTGGCCGAGTGCGCCTACTGCGGCGGCACGGGGGTCTACCCCGGCTCGCGGCTCACGTGCACGAGCTGCGGCGGCGTCGGTCAGGTGACGATCCCCGAGGATGCGGTGGCCTGCCCGGCGTGCGCGGGCAGCGGCCGCGCCAAGGACGATTTCTGGCCCGATTCCCCGCTTCCCTGCGGCGTGTGCGGCGGCAAGGGTGTGGTGGCGCCGTAAAAGGCGGCCAGAAGGCGGACAAAACGGCGGACGAGATGAGAGTCGAGGCGGTATGAGCACGGTGAAGAAGGGCGCGGCGAAAAAGGGCGCGGCAAGCGCGGCGCCGAAGGTCGAGGTGACCTGCGCGTTCTGTCGCGGCAGGGGCACGTTGCGGCATCGCACCTGCCAGGTGTGTGGTGGTCGCGGGGTGAAGATGATGCGCGCGCCGGTGGCTCGCTGCCTGCCGTGCCACGGCACGGGGCAAGCGCCCGGCAGCTCGCAGCTCACCTGCAGCGCCTGCAACGGCGTGGGCCAGGTGTCGATCCCCGAGGGCGCCGTGCCCTGCCCGGCGTGCGCCGGCAGCGGCCGCAACAAGGAGCACCCGGATTCTCCGCTGCCCTGCGCCCGCTGTCGCGGCAAAGGGGTGGTCGCGCCGACAGGAGCATGACGGATCCCCGCGGGGAGTGATCGCAGGTTCGCGTGTGAAGTAATGACAGGTTCGAGGATGGAGGACGGAGAGTTGCCGGCAGGAGCAGAGTCAGAGAAGTCGCTGAGCCGACGTGTGGCCGAAGCGGCGCCCAAGGACGCGGGACGCGGCCTGGCGCGGCTCGACCCACAGGATCTGGAGCAGTTGGGAGTCGGTATCGGCGACGTGGTCGAGGTCGCGGGACAGCGCACCACGGTCGCTCGGGCTATGCCCACCTACGCGGAGTCGCGCGGCCGCGGAGTGGTGCAGATCGACGGCATCCTCCGCGCCAACGCGGGCGCCGGGCTGGACGAGCAGGTCACCGTGCGGCCGGCTGTGGTGCAGCCGGCGCGCGCGATCCTGCTGGCGCCCGTGGAGAGGAGCCGTCCGCTGGCCGGCGCCCAGGCCGGGTACCTGGCCAAGCTCCTCGACGGGATCCCGGTGGTCGCCGGCGACCGCGTGCGCGTCAATCTCATCGGCACGCGCGTGCAGAACTACACAGTGGTCCAGACGACGCCCAGCGGCCCGGTGCTGATCGGCGTCTCCACCAAAGTCCGTACCGAGGGCGAGGCCAAGGGCGAGGCCGGGGCCGGCGCCCCCATCACCTACGAGGACATCGGCGGCCTGCACCGCGAGACGCAGCGCATCCGCGAGATGATCGAGCTGCCGCTCAAGTACCCGGAGGTCTTTGAGCGGCTCGGCATCGACCCGCCCAAGGGCGTGCTGCTTCACGGGCCGCCCGGCACCGGCAAGACCCTCATCGCGCGCGCCGTGGCCGCCGAGACCAGCGCCCACTTCGTGCACATCAACGGACCCGAGGTCATCGACAAGTGGTACGGCTCGAGCGAGGCGCGACTCCGCGAGATCTTCGACGAAGCCGAACGCAATCAGCCGGCCATCATCTTCATCGACGAGATCGACGCGCTGGCCCCCAAGCGCGAGGAGATGAGCGGCGACCGCCAGGTGGAACGGCGCGTCGTGGCGCAGCTCCTGGCCATCATGGACGGGCTCGAGTCGCGCGGCCAGGTCATCGTCGTGGCCGCGACCAACATCCCCAACACCCTCGACCCGGCGCTGCGCCGCCCCGGGCGCTTCGACCGCGAGATCGAGATCGGCGCCCCCGACAAGCGCGGTCGCGTCGAGATCCTCGAGATCCACAGCCGCGGCATGCCGCTGGCCGACGATGTCGACCTCGACAAGCTGGCGACCAGCACCCACGGCTTCGTGGGCGCCGATCTGGCCGCGCTCTGCCGCGAAGCGGCGATGGGCACCTTGCGCCGCTTTCTGCCCGACGTGGATTTCTCTCAGTCCGACATCCCCTACGCGAAGCTCGAGGAGCTCGAGGTCTCGGGCGACGACTTCATGAGCGCTCTGGGCGAGGTGGAGCCCTCGGCGATCCGCGAGGTGTTCACCGAGACCCCCGACGTCACGTGGGACGACGTCGGCGGGCTGCAGGACGTCAAGCGCATGCTCATCGAGGCGGTCGAGTGGCCGCTCACGTGGGCGCCGCTCTACGAGCGCGCGGGCATCCGCCCGGCCCGCGGCATCATGCTGTACGGCGCCCCCGGCACCGGCAAGACCCTGCTGGCCAAGGCGCTGGCTCGCGAGAGCGAGGTCAACTTCATCTCGGTCAAGGGTCCGCAGCTGCTCAGCATGTGGGTCGGGGAGTCGGAGCGCGGCGTGCGCGAGGTGTTTCGCAAGGCGCGCCAGGTGGCGCCCTGCATCGTGTTCTTCGACGAGATCGACGCGCTCACCCCTCACCGCGGTGGCGGCGAAGGCGCGGCCGTCGAGCGCGTTGTGAGCCAGTTCCTCACCGAGCTCGACGGCATAGAGACCCTCAAGGGAGTGGTGGTGCTGGGGGCCACCAACCGTATCGACATGCTCGACCCGGCGCTGCTGCGCCCTGGCCGCTTCGACATCAAGGTGGAGCTGCCGGTGCCCGATCGCGAGGCCTGCCTGGCGATCTTCCGCGTCCATACGCGCAAGATGCCTCTCGCCGGCGACGTCGATGTGGAGGCTCTGGCGGCGGCCGGCGAAGGCTTTGTGGGGGCCGACATCGAGGGCCTCTGCCGCACTGCGGCCACCCTGGCCATGCGCGAGTTCCTCGAGCAGCCCGACGCCGCCGTCGAGACGTTCTTCGTCTCCCGGCGGCACTTCGACCAGGCACTCTCGAACGACTGAAGGAGGCCCGACGAGTGGCCGCCACGTACGTATACGGCATCATCTCGAGCGACCAGCGCGTGAGCTTGCCCGGGGCCGGGGTCGCGGCTCACCCCGGCGGCATCCACACCGTGCCGTACCACGGCCTCGCGGCTGTGGTGGGGCCCAGCGATGTGGACGACTACCAGGGCCTCGCCCGCGAGGATCTCGTCAAGGTGCTCCTCGAGCATCAGCGCGTCGTGGAAGAGGTGATGTCGGCCTACCCCGTGCTGCCCGCGAGGTTCGGCACGGTGCTGGCCGATGAGGACCGCGTGACCGAGCTGCTGACCAGCGGCCACGACCTCTTCGCCGCCGCGCTCGACCGCCTGGCGGCCTGCGTGCAGATGGAGGTCGTGGTGCAGTGGGACCTCGAGAAGGTGTTCGCCGAGCTCGGCGGCGACGAGCGCATCGCGCAGGTGCGCGCCGCCGCCGCGGCGGCCCCCGCGGCCGACGCCGAGGCGCTGCGCATCGTGCTCGGCCAAACGGTGCAGACGCTGCTTGAGGAGCGCCGCGCGGCCCTCAAGGACCGTCTGCTGCCGCGCCTGCGGGAGGTGGGCCGGGAGGTACACGCAAACCCCGGCATGGACGACACGATGATCCTCAACCTGGCGCTGCTGGTCGATGGAGAGGGCCGTCTGCGGCTCGACGCTCTGCTGCCCGAGCTGGACGCTGAGCTCGAGGGCAGCCTCGACTTTCGCTGCGTGGGCCCTCTGCCGCCCTACACCTTCGCCACGCTGGACGTCGAGGCGCCGCGCTTCGCCGACACCGAGCGCGCGCGGAGCTTGCTGGAGCTGCCCATGGAGGTCACCGCCGGGCAGGTCAAGGCGGCCTTTCGCCGCCTGGCGCCGCTGCTGCACCCCGACGTCAACCCGGACGCGGCGCACGGCGAGGAGGCCATGGCCCAGCTCGCCTGGGCCTACAAGCTGCTGAGCCGCTTCGTGGACGCGGCCTGTGAGGGCGAGCCGGCGCGGCTCTGTCGCCTCGACCGGGCCGCGGTGGAGCAGGCCTTGCTGTTCGACATCCGCCGTCAGGAAGCCTGAGGCGTGGACCTTACCCCAGAAGTGGAGGGATGATGGCGCAGTCCATCCTTGAGCCGGTACGCGAGCGGGAACACGGCGGTTCGCTGGCCGACGTGATCGATGTGATCCTCGACAAGGGGCTCGTGATCAACGCCGACATCACCGTCTCGGTGGCCGGCGTGGAGCTCCTCGGCATCAAGATCAGAGCGGCGCTCGCCTCGTTCGCCACGGCGGCCAGATACGGGCTGGAGTTCCCTTCGGGCACCAACCTCGAGGGCGCCGCCTGGCAGCAGGCGCAGGTCCTCACGGAAACCTGCCCCCAGTGCAGCAAGCAGGTCGCCGTCGACCAGCTCCTCGAGGACGAATGCCCCTGGTGCGGCTGGCAGAGCGCGCGCGCCAAGAAAGCCCTCACCGCGAAGCCGGCACTGCCGGCCGTGGAGGCCTAGCATGTCGCCGGTCGGACTCGGTCTTCGTGGCGCCGGCGACGAGCAGGCGATGAAGCCCATCCGCGAGCGGGGCGGCGCCCTCAACGACCTCCTGGAGAGGCTGCTCAACAAGGGCGTGGTCATCGATCTCGACCTGGTGATCGGGGTCGCCGGCATCCCCCTGATCGGCGTGAGCCTGCGCGCCGCCGTGGCCGCCATCGAGACCATGATCGAATACGGGTTCATGCAGGCCTGGGACGAAGACACGCGCCGCTACGCCGAGCGCGAGCTGCAGCGCAAGAAGCTGGACTATGCTCCCGGCGAGGCTGCGGCGCTCGAGATGTTCGGCTCGCACTGGTACGCCGACCGCATCTACCGGGCCTGGCGCCCGGGCCGCCTGTACCTCACCGACCGCCGCCTTATCCTCTACCGCAAATCGCCGGCCGAGGTGCTCTTCGAGACGCCGCTCCGCAGCATCCGCGGGATGGCCATCGCCGAGTCGGTGCACTTCAACGGCAGGGTCACGCCCCTGCTGCACCTGGCCCTCGAGTCAGAGGAGCAGGTGTCGATCTACGCCGAGGACCTGCCGGCTCTGGAGGCGGCGCTGCACGACCGCCTGCAGGATCTGGGCGTGCCCCTCACGCAGACGGTCAACGCCTGCGAGCGCGACGCCGACATCACCCAGGCCTTCCCCGACCATCGCCTGCTGGCCGACGGCCGGATGTGGCGCGAGGCCCCCGGCGGCGTCGCCGGGGAGGCCGCGACGTGGCAGGCCGGCTGGCTCTACCTCACCAGCGAGGGGCTGGTGTGGTGGTCCGAGAGCGAGCGGCGGGCGGTGGTGCGCATCCCCGTGGCGGACATCATCGGCGTGGGCGTCGAGGAGCGCGACCTTGGTCCTCTGCTGGGCGAGAGGTCGATGCTCGGCGTGCGCTACCGCGAGCGCGGCCGCCAGAAGACGGTGCTGTTCGGCGGGCGGGGCCCGGAGGAGTGGCGCCGCGGCATCCGCCGGCTGGTCGTCGACTACGACGGCGGAGGCCTGCCGTGATCGACGTCGATGAGGGCAACCTCAAGCAGGGCCTTCTGGGGCTCGTCATCGCCCTGGTGGAGATCATCGAGGACGCCCTGTCGACGCAGGCTTTCAGGCGCGTGGAGAGCGGGCATCTGACCGAGGCCGAGATGGAGCGCCTCGGCGAAGCCCTCTCCGACCTGCACGTGGCGCTCGCGCAGATCAAAGAGGAGCACGGCGTCACCGACGCCGTGGCGCAGGTGAGGGACGGCCTCGACGAGCTGGTGGACGAGGTGGTCGACCGCATGATCAACCCCGAGCGCTGGCGCGAGGAAGTAGCCCGCGCGGAAGCTGAGTGATCCGTGCGCGCACACCAGCGGGGCCGCACAAGGGCGACGACGACGCGGCCCTGCTGCGCAGCCAGGGCGGCTTCATCCCCCAGTGGTCGGCGGCGTGGCGCCTCGGCGAGCTGTTCCTCTTCGCCGACAAGCTGGCTTTCGTGCAGCCGGGCAAGCCGCGCTTCGAGGTGGCGCTGGCCACGGTCACCGGCGTCGCCATGGAGCGCCGCAAGTTCATCCTGCTGCACAAGGACGTGGTCAGGCTCACCTACGTGCTCCCCAACCAGAAGCGCCCGCGGCTGGCCTGGTTCATCACCGCGGACGCCGGCCGCTGGTTCGACGAGATCATGACGCTGACCAAAGCCGAGCGGGCGGCCGCCGCGAAGGACGCCGCCCGCGCGCCGGGCCGGGCCGACGGCGCCCGGCGCGCCCGCGCTTCACGCCGTTCGGACGCCGGCCGCTCGGCCTCAGGCGCTGAGCCCATGATCGTACGCGAGGATCAGGTCGAGGAGCTGGCGGCCACGCTGAGCCCGGCCGGAGCACGCATCCTGCGGCACCTGTGGGAGCGGCGTCATGCCGATATCAAGGAGCTCGCCGCCGTGGCCGACTCACGCTCGCACATGGAAGTGCTGAGCTTGCTGCGCGAGGGCATCAACGGCGCCGCGGAGCGCCTGTTCGGCCACCCCGCGGTGGAGTTCAAGGAGCGCGGCCTGGATCCAGTGAGCGGGCAGGTCGTCACTTTTCAGTGGTGGCTGGAGCGCGCCGGCCAACCCGGCGAGGCCGAGTACGACGACGGCGTGGTGGCCGGGTCGGGCTGCCACGCCGAGGCCGCCGGCCCGGCCGAGCCGGAGGCCGGCGCGTGGTCGGCGGAGGCCGCCGAGCCGGCGCCCTCCGCACTCGATCCGGCCGAGCCGTTCGTCGAGATCCACGACGAAGGCGAGACGCTGGTCGTCGTCGTCATGGGGCCGGGGGTCGGCGCCGTGACGGCGAGGGCGCCTCGGGTGCAGGGCGGCGACACGCTCGTGGTGGCGCTCGAGACGGACGACGGACGCCGCGAGCTCAGCGTGCCTTTGCCGTGCGGCGTGCTGTTGGCGCCACTCACGGCGACCAGCGCCAACGGGGTGGCGAGCCTCACCGTGGTCAAAGAAACCCGAGAGGAAAGGCGATGAGCATGCCCGAGGACGCAGCCGCGACTCAGGATCTGGTGGCCCGGTACGTGTATTGCGTGGTGCTGGGTGAGGTCGGCGACTGGGAGCTACGTGGCCTGGACGAGCAGCCGGTGCGCGCCATCTGCGCCGCCGGCCTCACCGCCCTCGTGCACGACTGCCTCGCCGTGCCCTATCAGGGCGACGACGTCGAACGGGTCAAGGTATGGGTGCTCGCCCACAGCGACGTGGTGGACGCGGCCTGGGAGCGCACGGGCACCGTGCTGCCGATGAGCTTCGACCGCATCGTCCGCCCCGGCGACGGCCTGGACGCCGACGAGCAGGTGGTGCGCTGGCTGGCCGCCGAGGGCGACGGCTTTCGGGCCACGCTCGAACGCCTGCGCGGCAAGGTGGAGCTCGGCGTGCAGCTCCTGTGGGAACCGCGAGTGATCGCCGAGGCCGTGGCCGCGAGCGACGCCGAGATCCAGGCTTTGCAGGCGGATCTGGCCGGTAAGTCCAAGGGCGCCGCCTACTTCTCGCAGCAGAAGATCGAGCGCGCCCTGCGGCAGGCGCTCACGGCGAGGGCCGAAGAGGACTATCGCGCCTGCTTTCGCGAGATCACGGCCCTGTTCCCGGAGGTATGCGTCAACGAGCTCAAGAAGGTGCCGGATCGCCAGATGATCCTCAACCTTTCGGTGCTCGTCCCCCGCGAGCGCGTCTCCGAGCTGGGCGCCGTGCTCACGGGCTTCCAGAGCGAGGGCATCGAGGTGCGTTTCACCGGCCCCTGGCCGCCGTACAGCTTCGTGCGCCCCTCCCAGGCGGAGACGGAGTCTGCGGCGGACGTCGCGGGGTGGTGAGCCGCGGCGGGGGCATTGGAGACGGGTATGGAGGCGCCAAGGATCAAAGCGGTTCTGCCGTTGGCGGAGCGTCGTTTGCGGGTGACCTTTGTCAACGGCATTCAGAGGGTCTATGACTGTACGCCGCTCCTTGGACTCGAGCGTTTCCGCCTGCTGAAGGAAGAGGCATTCTTCAAGGCCGTTCAGGTCGACGCGGGCGGGTACGGTGTCTCCTGGAACGACGAAGGCGATCTGAGCGAGTACGAGCTGTGGGTCAGGGGGACGCCGGCGGAGGATGCGCCGGCGGTATCACGGGCGACTGACGACACGTGCGCGCCGCCAGCCGCATGAGGCGCGTCTGGGGCGCCTGGGAACGCGGGCGCGCCGCGCGGCGACGTCCACACGGCGCCTCCGGGAACGACCCTCACCTTCGAGTCGAGCGTGAGGTTCCTCCGAGCTTCGGGCGGGAGTGAGCCGACGACCGATCCGGCAGCTTGACACAGGCCGATAGTCGATCGGGGCCTTTTGCGTCAAGCGTACGTCTGACGGGGATCGTTGGAGGTACGTCCAACGGTCCCGTTGGTTGAAACCGCCGCGCGGGCCGGCCAGCGGGGGCCGCTGCGGCCACCGCGGCCACCGGGCGGGGGTAGTGCGAATCGGTAAGATAAGGAATGGCCCTTTCCTTATCTTACCGTTTTGCGACATGCCGCCGGGGTCGCCCCACCGCCCCGCTCGGCTGGCGGCGGGTCGCAGGGGAGCCGACCGACTACGCCCGTTGACCCCCGGTTCTCACTCGCCGAGGGTCGCGCGCCCGCAGGGGGGACATACGTCAAGCGTACGTCCAACGGTCCCGTTGGTTGAAATCGCTGCGCGGGATATGGGGCCTGAGCGGAAGAGAGCGGGCCTGAGAGGCGCGCGTCCGCCATCATCCTCGCCCGCGGCATGCGCCCGGCGCCGACGCCGACGCTGCGCCGCTCGGCCATCACCCTCAGCTACAGCATGCGCCCGTCGCCGGCGCCCCGCGGGCGCGGCTTCAGCCGGCCCGTCTCCGCGGCGTTGAGGTAGAGCACCACCAGCACGACATCGGCCACGAAGACGACGCCGCCCATGATCACGCACTGCACGAGCAACATGGGCATGGCGCGCGCGAGGCTCCCCGTGATCTTCTCGTCGATGAGGCCCGCGGCGGCGCTGCCGAGCAGAGTCACCGCCAGCAGGATCAGGGCCGAGGGGACCAGCGTGGCCCGCACCGTGCGCAGCGACAGGGCGACCGCCCGCAGCGGCCCCACGTCGGCGATCACGATGATGTAGTCGGCGTAGAGCACCACGAAGTAGACGGCCAGCAGGCCGAGCACCACGGCGTTGGCCACCAGCGCGTCGTCGCCGGCGAGCACGATCACCCCGGCGGCGAGCGCGCCGACGACTTCGAGGGCCAGCTCCAGGGCGAGCAGCCGCAGAAACTGACGGTGGTCGGCGGGGCGCAGATGGAAGTGCCCCACCAGCGAGCGGATGTAGCCGGCGCGCAGCCACGCGCCGACGAGCAGGTAGACGACGAAAAACGCCGCGATGAGCATGCTGCGCGCGGCCACCGCGTCGGCGAGCGGCCCCCACGTGTTGCGCAGCAGCTCCGCGAGCGGCTCGTGGCGGTACAGCCAGGCCGAGGCGATGGGCACGGCGAAGTCGAGTGTGTACAGCCCGATGGCGAAAAAGACGAGGAATTGTTTGGCGCGCAGAACGGCGGTCACCCGCTGGGGGAGCGTGTGACCGGTTCCTTCCATGGCGGGAGTATACCGTGCCGGCGGAGGCCGCCGCCGCCGGGTCGTCGTATCATGGAGCCGGCGAATCGCGGTTCGACGACGGCGACGGGGGAGGCGGCGGCGTGAAGCCGATGCAAGAAGCGCTCGACGAGCTCGTGAGGCGCATCGTCGCGGAGGTCGGCCCGCGGCGCATCGTGCTGCTCGGGTCTGCGGCGCGAGGTGACCTGCAGCCGGGCAGCGACATCGACCTCCTCATCGTGATGCCGGACGGCGCGCATCTCCGGCGGACGGCCCAGCGTCTCTACGCGCGCCTGGGCAGCGATCGCCCATCGGTGGAGCTGGTCGTGGCCACCGAGTTCGATCTCCTCGACCGCGGTGACGCGCCGGGTCACGTCTATCCCACGGCCCGTCGCGAAGGCCGCGAGTTGTACGCGCCCTGAGGTCGCGCCCGCGCGGGAAGCAGATCGTCGCCCGCGCGGGAAGCAATCGTCGCCCGCGCGGGAAGCGGCCACCGCCCGAGCTGCCCGCGCGCCTGTCACCGCGGCGGCTGGGTGGTACTGTGAGGGAAGATAAGAAGACGGAGCGGATCCTGCTCTTCCCCTTTCGCACTACCCCGCGCCGCAGTCGCTGCGTGCGGGAAACGGCTGCGGCCGGCGCGCGGGGAACGGCTGCGGCCGGGGTAGTCCTGCGAGGCAAGAGAAAGGCCGGCCGATCCCTATCTACCCCGTCCAGCACCACCCTGCGCCGGGGCCGCCCGGCGGGGTAGTGCGAATCGGTAAGATAAGGAAAGGGCCATTCCTTATCTTACCGATTCGCGTGCGCCCAGACAGTTGGAGGTGAGGCCCTTCGGGTGAACCGACAACGACAAGCTCGTCGTCGCCCGCCTGCGTGAGTCCGGTCCGGGTAGCTGCCAGGAGGCCCGGTAGCAGGCTGGCGGCTCGACCGGGAAACGGGTCGGGTCGAAGCCCAGCGTCAGAAGCCCTTGCAGGGGGAGCGACTGTCCGTGGCGTCAAGCGAAGTCTGCCGCGTCGTCAGTGGACCTGCAAAGGCGGGGAAAGGGAGCGCCGAGCCCGGGCGATCAGGGTGAAGGCCATGGAAGCGGTGAAGAGCCTGGACGTGCAGCCGCGAAGGACTCCCCGGCGCAAGCGGACACGGAACGTTCAGAAGGTGGCGGCGGGAACTGGGGAGGCCCTCCCCGGCCCGGCGGTCCGCGAAGACGCGCCGCCGGAAGCGTCGCGCTCTATAACCGGTTCACGCCGGGAAGTGGGCGGGGAGCCGGGAGGGCGTCGGAGGCGGCCATAGTACCGCTTGAGCCGGACGGACAACTCAGGCCGCCGGTGAGGGAAGGGCCGCTGCTTCGTCGATGCGCGTTGAGTGCAGGGAAGGGCTGGTGAGCGCCCTCGTGTCCCGCCGGACAAGACAAGGTCCAAGCCCTGCAACGGGCGCTCATGCCGGGCGGCCAAGGCCGACCCCGAACGACGGTTCCATGCGCTCGTGTGACAAGGTCCACCGCAGGGACATTCTGGAGCGTGCGTGGGTGCAGGTGCGCGCCAACAAGGGCGCACCCGGCATCGACCGCATCACCATCGCCGATGTGGAAGCATACGGAGCCCACCGGTTGCTCGAAGAGCTGTCGGCGGACGTGAGGGGAGAGCAGTGGCGGCCGCTTCCGGCGCGCCGGGTGTGGATACTGAAGGCCCGGCGGCTCCGAACAGCGTCCGCTCTCGATCCCCGCCGTGCGCGACCGCATCGTGCAGGCGGCGGCGAAGATCGTCATCGAGCCGGTCTTTGAGGCCGACTTTCCGCCCTGCTCTTTCGGCTTTCGGCCGAAGCGGGCGGCGCGCGGGCGCCCTGCAGGTGCTCATCGAAGAGGCCTGGCAGGGACGACGGTGGGTGGCGCGGACGGACATCGCTTCGTGCTTTGAGGCGATCCCCCACGAGCGGTTGATGCAAGCGATCGAGGAACGGGTCTGTGACCGCAAGCTCCTCAAGCTCCTCGCGCGCGGGTGCTCGGCGCGGGAGTCATGGAGGACGGCGTGGTCCGCGGCGCGCACGCCGGCGCTCCCCAAGGAGGGGTCATCTCTCCGCTGCTGTGCAACGTCTACCTGCACCGGCTTGACCGGGCATGGCAGGCGCAGCGTTACGGGCGGCTGGTGCGCCTGCGCCGACGACCTGGTGGTGATGTGCGCAAGTCGCCGGCAAGCCCAAGGAGCCCTTGCGGCCCTGACGGCGCTGCTGGCCGGGATGGGCCCCGCGCCCAAGGCGTCCGAGGGCCCGGATCGTGCACCTGAAGGAGGGTGGCGAGGGTTTCGACTTCCTCGGTTTCCACCACCGCTGGGTGCGGGCCCCGCGCGCCGCGGCACCGTCACGTGCTCTTCCTTGCTCGCTGGCCCTCGGAGAAGGCTATGCGGCGGGTGCGCGACCGGGTGCGTGAGCTTACGGCCCGACGCCGCCTGCTGCTGCCGGTCGAGGTGATCGTGCGGGACGTGAATCGCGCCCTGCGCGGCTGGACCGCCTACTTCCGCTATGGAAACTCGGCGCACCACTCAGGCAAGATCAGGAGACACGCGATGGAGCGACTGGTGCTGGTGATGGCGAGACGCCATCACCGCACGCGGGCGTACGGCCTGGCGGTCGTCGCCTTCCAGTCAGCCGACCAGCTCGGCCTGATCAATCTCGGCGGAATCGTTGTCGCCCCCAGACCCGGCAGGGACTGGCGGGGGGGGCCGAATGCCGGCGGTGAACGACGTCGGTGAGCCGTGTGCGGGAGAACCGCACGCACGGTTCGATGCGGCGGGCGCTGGAAACGGAGCGTGAGTGACCTATGGTGACGGGTTGAGCCCCCGGCGGGAAACCGCGGGACACACGGCAGCCGGGCCTTCAGGTCGAGATGCCACCGCGCCAGCGCCCGACCCTACGACATGCCGCCGCGGCGGGGTTGTCCTGCGAGGCAAGAGAAGAAACGCCGGCGGAACCCTATCTTCCCTCTCCACGGGCGAGCCTGCGGAGGCCTTGCCCGACGGGGGAAGATAAGGAAAGCCGGCCGATCCTGATCTTCCCCTTTCGCACTACCCCGCGCCGCAGTCGCCGCGTGCGGGAAACGGCTGCGGCCGGCGCGCGGGAAGCCGCAGCTGGCGCGCGGAAAGCGGTGGTCGCAGACGCGGGGAGCGGCGGCCTCCGGACCGTCGTATCATGGGGTCATGAGATTCCCGCGCCGCGTGCTCGTCTTTCTCGCCCTCAGCTGGGTGCTTGTCATCCTGTATCCGGACCCGGGGGTGCTGGGCCGCAGCGTGCGCAACACGCTGCGGCCGCGCGTCGAGCCGCAGGCCGCGGCCGCTCTCGCCCGCAGTCTCCCGGACGACCCCCGGGCGATCGAAGCGTACGTGCTGGGCGCGCAGGTGCCGTACGCCTACGACTGGCAGGCGGCCGGCGTGCCCTGGTACTTCCCCACGGCGAGCGAGGCCCTGCGCGCCGGGCGCGGCGACTGCGAGAGCCGCGCCCTCGTGCTGGCGAGCCTCCTCACGGCCAAGGGCATCCCCAACGAGCTGCGCCTGAGCTTCGATCACATCTGGGTCGACTATCCGGGCAAGCAGGCCAACGCCATGGAGAACGCCGGCGTGCAGTTCGCCGGCCGGCAGGACGGCCGCTTCTTTCTACACTGGCCGGCCGACTTCCACCTGGGCCAGGAGGTCGCCGACCAGGTGGCGATCCTCTGGACGCCGGCGCCGTGGGGGAGGGTGCTGCTGCTCGCTCTGGGCCTCACCCTGATCCCGCTGTGGAACGTCCTCGCGAGGCTGCTCGCCGGCAATGGGCTCGCGGACCACGGGCCGCGCCCGGCCGCCAAGGCGAAGGGCACGCCGGGCCGGCTTCGCCGCCGGCGCCGCCGACGCCGTGAGGCGGCTCCGGCGGCGCGTCCGCAACGCGTGTAGCTGGCCCCGCGGCGGGCTTCGCCCGCCGCGTCCGCTCAAACGAGGAAGGTGACATGAAGACCATCGACCTGCGCAGCGACACGGTCACGCGTCCGTCGGCGGAGATGCGCCGCGCGATGCTCGAGGCCGAGGTCGGCGATGACGTCCTCGGCGACGATCCCACGGTCATCAGCCTGCAGGAATACGCCGCGGAGCTACTCGGCAAGGAGGCCGGCCTGTACTTCCCCTCGGGGACGATGTGCAACCAGGCCGCGGTGCGCGCCCTCACGCGCCGCGGCGACGAGGTGTTTCTCCACGCCCAGGCGCACATCATGTTCTACGAGCAGGGCGGGGCTGCGGCGCTGAGCAACGTGCAGGTTCGCTGCTTCGATTCGCCTGACGGCACGCTCGACCTCGAGAAGATGGAGGAGTACGTCCATACCGACGCCGACGTGCACTGGGCGCCCACACGGCTGGTGTGCCTCGAGAACACGCACAACCACTGCGGCGGCCTCGTGCTGCCGCTCGAGCACGCGCGCGCCGTGCGCGAGCTCTGCGACCGGCACGACCTGCGCATGCACCTCGACGGCGCCCGCCTGTTCAACGCCGCGGCGGCCTCGGGCGTCCCCGCGGCGGAGCACGCGGCCGCCTTCGACACGGTGAGCATCTGCCTGTCGAAGGGCCTGGGCGCGCCGGTAGGCTCGGTGCTGGTGGGGGACGCCGCCACCATCGCCCTGGCGCGGCGCGCCCGCAAGCTCTACGGCGGCGGCATGCGCCAGGCCGGCATCATCGCCGCGGCCGGCTTGTACGCGCTCCAGCACAACCTGGCGCGCCTCGCCGACGACCACCGGCGCGCGCGCGTGCTCGCGGAGCGCCTGGCCGCGCTGCCCGGTCTCGAGATCGATCTGGCCACGGTGCAGACCAACATGGTCTTCGCCGGTACGCGGGGCACGGGGGGCGCGGGGAGCCCGCGGGATGCGGGGGGCACGCGGGGCACGGGGATGCCGGCCGCCGACCTCGTGGCGAGGCTGGGCGAGGCCGGCGTGCTGTGCCTCGACGAAGGCCCGTGGACGGTGCGCTTCGTGACGCATCTCGACGTGGACGATGCGGACATCGAGCAGACGGCCGCGGCCGTCGAGCGCGTTGTGGCCGCGAAGGCCTGACGGCCGCGCGGAGGAGCCGGGCGGGCCGGAGGCGCTCGCTGCGCGGGCTCGGCCGGCCCGGCTCCGCCGCGCGTGCCCGGCTCCATCGCGCGGCCGGCCGGCTCCGTACGCGCAAAGGGCGGGCGGGGTGACCAGAACGGTCACTCCGCCCGCCCTCGCGCCGCGGCGACCGGCGCGCTGGAGGCGGGGGAACCCGGCGCGCCGGCGTGCGGTGGTCCTACTTCTCCTTGACCGGCTCGCTGCCCGGCCTGACGGCCATGTTGCGGTACACCTGCTCCATGTCCTCGGGCGTGAACTTGCGCGGGTTGTTGTTCCACAGCCGGACCTGCGTCTTGGCGCCTTCGACCAGATCGGGGATCGCCGACTCGGGGATGCCGACGTCGCTCAGGTACTGCGGCACGTTGAGGTCGTCGGCAAGCTGCCGCAGGGCGGCGACCGTCTTCACCGCGGCCTCGCGGTCGGAGAGCCCGACCATGTTCTCGCCCATGGCCTCACCGAACTGCCGGAACCAGCGCAGGCAGGCGATCATGTTGTACTCCATGGCCCACGGGAGCACCATCGTGTTGGCGACCCCGTGCGGCACGTGGAACATGCCGCCGATCGGATACGAGAGCGCGTGTACGGAGCCGACGCCGGCGTTGCCGAACGCGATCCCCCCCATCATCGAGCCCATCGCCATGCTGTCGCGCGCCCACATGTTGCTGCCGTCGTAAACGGCGGTGCGGATGCTGTGGCTGATCAGCTTGATGCCTTCGTAGGCCAAGGAGTCGGTGTGCATCGTCGCATTCACCGAGATGTACGCCTCGATGTTGTGGATGAGAGCGTCCATGCCGGAGGCGGCGGTGACGTTGGGCGGGCAGCTCAGCGTGAGCGCCGGGTCGATGAGCGCCACGTTGGGCATGAGGTACGGGCTCACGAGGCCCTGTTTCACATTGAGCTTCTCGTTGGCGAAGATGGCGATGGCCGTACACTCCGAGCCGGTGCCCGCCGTGGTGGGGACGGCGATGATGGGCAGCCCCTTGCGCGGCACCTGGTCGATGCCGACGTAGTCGTACACCGTGTCCCCGGTGTGGGGCAGCACGGCGGCGGCTTTGGCGACGTCGATGGGCGAGCCGCCGCCGAAGCCCACGATGAGATCGTAGCCGCCCTCCTCGACGATGCTCACGATCTCCTGGATGGTGCTCATGGGCGGCTCGGGGACGGCCCTGTCGTAGAAGTCCACTTCGAGCCCGGCTTCGCGGAGCGGCATCTCCACGTCCACGCACATGCCGCACTCGCTGACGCCCTTGTCGGTGATGACGAGCACCTTCGAGCCGTTGAGCTTCTTGGCCTCGATGCCCAGCTGCCCGACGGCGCCGACGCCCGTGATGAGCGTCTTGGGCTGACGGTGGACGCGCATCTTGCGCTCGACGCGCCGCATCTCGACCTGCCGGCCGCCCAAGGCCGACGAGATGACGCGCGGCTCGGGTTCATTGTGTACGTGGTCCATCATGGCGCTCTCCTCCGTTGGGCTGCTAGCGGGTAAGGCGGCCGGGACCGTAGACGGTGGCCGCCTCCTCGCGGATCTGGTCTCTGAATGCCGGGTCGGCGATCTCGATGAGCGCCTCGGCGCGCTCGCGCAGGCCCATGCCGCGCAGGTGCGCGACGCCGTGCTCGGTGACGATGTAGTCGACGTCGGCGCGCATGGTGGTGACCGCCGTGCCGGGGCTGAGGGCGGCGACGATGCGCGACACGGCGCCCTTCTTCGCCGTGGCCGGCAAGGCGATGATCGCCTTGCCGCCTTGGCTGCGGGCGGCGCCGCGCACGAAATCGACCTGGCCGCCGATGCCGGTGAACTGCACGGCGCCCATGGTGTCGGCGACGACCTGGCCCATGAGGTCGACCTGGATCGCCGAGTTGATGGCCACCACGCGGTCGTTCTGGCCGATCAGGTACGGGTCGTTGGTGATGTTCACGGGGAACATGTTGACGGCTGGGTTGTCGTCGACGAAGTCGTAGAGGCGGCGCGTGCCCATGAGGAAGGTGGCCGCCATCTTGCCGCGGTTGATGGTCTTGTTGCGGTTGGTGATCACGCCTTCGTTGTAGAGGTCGACGACGCCCTCGCTGAACATCTCGCTGTGGATGCCGAGGTCGTTCTTCTCGTGCAGAAAGAGAAGCACGGCGTCGGGGATGCCGCCGATGCCGAGCTGCAGGCAGGAGCCGTCCTCCACGAGACCGGCGATGTGCTTGCCGATGGCCTCCTCGACGGGGCCGATGCGCGGCGGCTGCAGCTCGATGATCTGCTGCTCGCTCTCGACGATGATGTCGATCTCGCTGACGTGGATGAACGAATCGCCGTGGGTGCGCGGCATGTTGGGGTTCACCTGCGCGACCACGGTCTGGGCCGCCTCGGCGGCCGGCTTGGTGTAGTCCACCGAGACGCCGAACGAGCAAAAGCCGTGCGCGTCGGGCGGCGACACGTGGATGAGCACCACGTCGGGCGGCAGGTAGCCCTCGCAGAACAGCCGGGGGATGTCGTGGAAGAACACTGGGATGTAGTCGCCGCGGCCCTCCTTGACGGCGTCGCGCGAGGAGGCGCCAACGAACAGCGACTTGTGGAAGAAGGAGTGGGCGAGCTCCGGCTTGCAGTACTCGCCCTTGCCCATGGCCACCATGTGGTTGATCTCGACGTGCTCCAGCTCGGCGGCGCGCGCCACGAGCGCGTCGACCAGCTCGAGCGGCTCGCCGCAGGCGTGCGCGAACACCACGCGGTCGCCCGACTTGACGCACTTCATGGCCTCCGCCGGTGAAGTGCGTTTGGCGTCGTAGTCCGACTTCCAGTCCATCCGTCTACTCCTTGAGCTTTCGCGTGATGGTGGGCGCGAGCTCGAGAGCCGGCGTGGGGACGCCGTCGACGAGCTCGCCGGCGACGACCACGGTACTTGGGTCGTCGCTCACGAGCAGGTGGTCTGAGGCGCAGGCGCGGGGGCAGCCGCTGAGGTGTACGGTGGCCCCCGTGCCTGCGTCGGGGTCGTCGGCTGATTCGGCGGCGGCCGGCCCGTCGGCGGGAAGCCCGGCGGCCGGCTCGTCGGCCGACCCGGCGACGGCCGACCCGTCGGCGGCCAGCTCGGCGGCCACGGCGGTGCGGTCGATGTGGGGGTTGCAGCCCCCGCAGTACACGACCTTCACGCGCCGCCCCGGACCCGCCTGCCGCTCCTCCGTCATCGTCAGTCGGCGGCTACGGCCGTGGGGACCCTGGCCTTGCCCTTGTCCCATGGCTTGCCCACGCCGGCCAGCGCCTTGGCCAGATCCTTCTTGTGATCGATGTTGGACTGGCGGGCGATCATGATGCGCTGCGCCTGCGGCGAGCCGGCGCCGTGCATGCTCTCGGTGCGGTAGCCCACGGCCGCCGTGCCCAGCGTGAGGTTCTCGACGAGGCGCAGGATGCGCAGGCGGTCGATCGCCGGGGTGTCGCCCTGGCCCACGAGGTACTTCTCCACGATAGGGCCGATCTTCGGGTCGGCGAGGTCCTGGGCCGACGGCATGGTGACCATGAGGCCGCCGGCGATATCTTCGGCCAGACGCGCGATCTCGTAGGGGAAGCGCGTGATGTTCTGCTTGCACACGTTGGCCAGCAGCATGTCGATCTGGTAGTTGCCGGCCGGCATCTTGACGCCCTCGTAGGAGCAGGCGAGCCCGCACGAAAAGAGGGTCTCGTTGAGATGCGTCATCTCGATGAGCTTGTCTTTGATGTGGCTGGCCCTGGCGGCGCCGTTCATGTCGGCGGCTGTGGCGGCGGCGCCGATGAGCACATCGCCGACGCCGACCTTGCAGCCGCCGTAGCTCTGGCGGTGAAAGCCGGCGAAGCGCTCGACGAGGGCGCCGGAGAACTCGATCTCGCCGCACAGGTACACGCGGTCCCAGGGCACGAAGACGTCGTCGAACACCATCAGGGCTTCCTGCCCGCCGAACTGCGCGTTGCCCACGTCGAGCGCGTTGTCCTCGAGCTTGCGCGTGTCGCAGCTCTGGCGGCCATAGATGTAGTACACGCCCTCAGCGTTGGCCGGGCAGCTGAAGCTCACGGCGTAGTCCTCGTCGCCCTCGCGCATGGCCACGGTGGGCATGACGATGATCTCGTGCGAGTTGCAGGCGCCCGTCTGGTGAGCCTTGGCGCCGCGCACCACGATGCCGTCGTCACGCCTGTCGATGATGTGCAGGTACATGTCGGGGTCGGGCTGCTGGTGGGGCGCCAGGCCGCGATCCCCCTTGGGATCGGTCATGGCGCCGTCGGCCACGAGGTCGTTGTCCTGCAGATACCGGACGTACTTCTTGAAGCGCTCGTGGTACTGCGTACCTCGCGCCTGGTCGGTGTCGTAGGTCACCGAGTACAGAGCGTTGATGGCGTCCATACCGACGCAGCGCTGGAAGCACGAGCCCGTCTTCTGGCCCAGCAGGCGCTGCATCTTCACCTTCTTGCTGAGGTCGAGGGTAGACTGGTGGATGTGGGTGAAGCGATTGACCTTCTTGCCCGTGAGGTGGCTGGTGGCGAGCATGAGGTCTTCGTACTCGGGCAGCGCCGCGAGCTCGTAGGTCATGGCGATGCAGTCGATGCTGGGGCGGATCACGGGGTGATCGACGTAGTCGTCGATCTTCTGCCCGAACATGTAGATCTGCAGGTGCAGATCGGCGATGCTCTGGCGGAACTCCTGGGGCGTCTTGAGAGCCATGAGCGTAACTCCTTCCGGGCGCGAGCGCGCGGCTTCGTGCGGAAGCGCGCTCGCGCGGTGGGTCGGTGCGGTGCTTCTGACTATACGAGCGAGGCTGGGCTGGGTCAAATAGTGCTAAAGACCAGCCAACTATCGGCCTTCAACTTGTACTTCTTGTACAAGGACCGACGATGCCCGAACGGGTGGTGCAGGGCGGGGCGGGCCGCCTGCGGCCGCCGCCCCCGCCCCCCGTCCGCCCCCGCCCCGCCCCCCGACTTCGCCATGGTGTACCAATTGGACCACGTCCGGCGGCGAGGTTTGGCCCGGATGGCGACTGCGGGCCGGCGCCGGGCGGCGTATACTGCGGGCGCCCCGCGCCACCGTTCTCAGGCGCGCGCGGGCATTCGCCGGAGTCATGCGCACATCACAACCCGGACCGCCTAGTGGAGGGCACTACATGAGTACATTCGTTGACGAATTCATGGCCGAGCTCACGGCCAACAACCCCGGAGAGCCGGAGTTCCATCAGGCCGTCATCGAGGTCGCGGAGGCCCTCGAGCCCGTCCTCGACAAGAACCCGCAGTACCGCAAGGCCAAGATCCTCGAGCGCATCGCCGAGCCCGAGCGCGTGTTCCTCTTCCGCATCCCGTGGGTCGACGACAAGGGCGAGATCCAGCTCAACAAGGGCTACCGCATCCAGATGAACAGCGCCATCGGCCCGTACAAAGGCGGCATGCGCTTCCATCCCAGCGTGAATCTCGGGGTCCTCAAGTTCCTCGCCTTCGAGCAGGTGTTCAAGAACTCGCTGACCACGCTGCCCATGGGCGGCGGCAAGGGCGGCTCCAACTTCGACCCCAAGGGCAAGAGCGACCTCGAGGTCATGCGCTTCTGCCAGAGCCTCATGACCGAGCTCTGCAAGTACATCGGCCAGTTCACCGACGTGCCCGCCGGCGACATCGGCGTGGGCGGCCGCGAGATCGGCTTCATGTTCGGCCAGTATAAGCGCATCCGCGGCGAGTTCGTCGGCGTGCTCACCGGCAAGGGCCGCGACTGGGGCGGCTCCCTCATCCGCCCCGAGGCCACCGGCTACGGCGCCGTGTACTTCGCCGCCGAGATGCTCGCCACTCGCAACGAGACCCTCGAGGGCAAGACCTGCCTCGTCAGCGGCTCGGGCAACGTCGCCCAGTACGCCACCGAGAAGATCCTCGATCTCGGCGGCAAGCCGGTCACCCTCAGCGACTCCTCGGGCTACATCTACGACGAGGCCGGCATCGACCGCGCCAAGCTCGCTTTCGTGCTCCAGCTCAAGAACGTCACGCGCGGCCGCATCGGCGAGTACGCCGACAAGTTCCCGGGCGCGGTGTTCACGGCGCGCGACGACAGCCAAGATCTCAACCCGCTGTGGGACCACAAGGCCGACTGCGCCTTCCCCTGCGCCACGCAGAACGAGGTCAACGCCAAGGATGCGCAGAATCTCGTCAACAATGGCGTCTACCTGGTCAGCGAGGGCGCCAACATGCCGACGGTGCCCGAGGGCGTCAATCTCTTTGTGGAGAAGAAGCTCCTGTACGGCCCCGGCAAGGCCGCCAACGCCGGCGGCGTGGCCACCTCGGGTCTCGAGATGAGCCAGAACAGCCTGCGCCTCAGCTGGACGCGCGAAGAAGTGGACGCCCGCCTGCACGGCATCATGAAGGCCATCCACAAGCAGTGCACCGACGCCGCCGAGGCCTACGGCATGAAGGGCAACTACGTGGCGGGCGCCAACATCGCCGGCTTCCTCAAGGTCGCCGACTCGATGCTCGACCAGGGCGTCGTCTGACCGACAGAGCGATCAAAGGAGCTATCACGATGAAGAAGATCGAGTGCTACATCCAGCCGTACAACCTCGACACGGTCGCCGAGGCGCTGGCCGTCGAGGGCGTGCTGGGCATGTCGGTCGCCGAGGTCAAGGGCTTCGGCGTGCAGAAGGGCTTCACCCGCGGCGAGGAAGTCAAAGCCAGCGAGTACCGCTTTCACCCCAAGATGAAGGTCGAGATGGTCGTGCTCGAGAAGGACGTGGAGCGCATCGTGAGCGCTATCGTCGCGTCGCTCAAGAGCAACCAGATCGGCGAGGGCAAGATCTTCGTCACCCCGGTCGACGACGCCGTGCGCACGCGCACCGGCGAGCGCGGCCGCGCCGCGGTCGAGTAGCACGCCGCGCGGCCGCCGCGGGCGCGAAGAGCAGGCGAGGCGCCCGGCGGTGCGTCAGAGGCCGGGCGCCTCGCTTCTCTTCGGTCACGCGCGCGAGGGCGGCGGCTCCGCCGCGTCCGCCGCCGCCCTCGCGCGCCCCTCGCCGCATCCGCGTCCGCCCTCGCGCCGCCGCCCTCGCGCGCCCCTCGCCGCCGCCGGATGTGAAGTCATCGGCGGTTTCGTGTTGCACCGCGAGCGGGCAGACGGTAGAGTGCCACAACGGACGTGCCCGCACGGGCGGCCGTCGGCGTGACAGCAGGCGCTACGTCACCACGGTGGAGGGGCTCAGAGGCGTCATCGTGCGCTCGCCACCGTGCACAGAGGGCAACGGAACGGGGAGGTGGGTGCTACTGCCGGAGAAGGAAAGTAGTGGCTCGCGTTGTAGAGAGACACCTGACAGAGTCTATCTGGAGGTCACCCGACCTTGAGGACCCCCCAACCCAAGATGCGCACAGTTCGCGGCGTGGGCGTCGCTGGACTCCCGTGTCGCGGTCGTTATAGAGTGTGTAGTTGTGTGGAGTAAGCAACAGAGGGGGCGTTGTGTTCGTTCGTGCAGCGGCGAGCAGAACGCGGAAGCGGGTCAACGCATGGCCCCGGCTCAGGCGGGTAGGGCTCTGCAAGCAAGCCTTGGAGGTGGTCGTGTCGTGAAAAAAACATGCGTCCCCGTGGGTGCACCATCCCACGTCAATTTGGCTGAAAGCCATAGTAGTGAACCATTCAGGAGGTCGTAACATGCAGCAAACGAAACGAAGGAGTAAGAAGGGCGTCATCCTTCTTGCGTTGGCGCTCGCCTTGTTCGTCCTGGCGATCGTGCCGGCCGCGGCTCTTGCGGTTATTCCCGGCAGCGTCACGATCAACGGCGGCCTGTCGGATACGATCAGCACCAAGACCGTCAGCATCACCTACAAGTCCATCTCGGACCCGGCCGACCTCGGGATCGCATTCGTCTTCATCCAGGACAGGTGCAACGGCGGCGCCTGGTCTCCTCTCTCGCTCGCCGTGTTCGCCCCACCACAATTCCTCCCCTACCCCACGGGCACCACGGTCACGCAGCAGTACACCCTGGTGAGCAAGGCTGTACCGCAGACCTGGGACACTTTCCAGGTCAGGGTCGGCTTCTACGGCATAGCGCCGGGCTATATCTGGCAGGAAGGCGCCGACTGGCACTTCGCCGCCACGCCGGCCGACTACCTCTCCAACGAGGTCGATTTCAACAACAACCTCCCGCACTCGACCGTCGAGTTCATTCCCCCCGGCGCCCTTGGCCGCAGCGGTGTGAACTGGACCAACGGCAACGCCCTTGGGCAAATCTGGGCTCAGTTCGGCGAGGACAACGGCGCCTGGATGGGCACGACTCACTGGGCTATCAACGACGTTGAACAGCCTTCGCTCGCTTGGGTCGACCCCTTTGGCTTCCCCGACACGCCCCCGATCCCCCAGAAGGTGGTCGGACCTCCGGTCGTGCCATACTCGAACGACGGCATCTACACCATCACGCACTGGGCGGTCAGCGCCTCCGGCGTCACCCAGCCGGGGCTCCCGTCGTCCGACGCCATCGGCTACGACACCAAGGATCCTACGGTCTTTTGGGCCGACTGGCTCACCGCCCCGGAGTGGAACCTCCAGAACGTTCCGTTCACCGCGATCCTCACCGATAGCGGCGGCTCGGGCATCTACGGCCCCCCCTACGCGCCGATCTTCCCCGAACCCATCGATCCCCCTCGTCCCATCGAGGTCCAGGTCCAGGTCAGCTTCGACGACGGCCTGACATATCTTCCCAATGTCGGCGTGGCCGGCAACCTGCAGAATGCTCCCGGCAACGCGCCGGTCGTCACGCAGGACACGTTCGATCTGTACAAGTTCTACGTCAAGGGCCAGGTGGCGGTGCTTCCGCTCACGCACGCCAAGTACCGGATCCTGATCGACACCTGGGACATCGCCGGCAACGAGACCCTTACCTACGGCTATCCGCACGTCGACAACATGGCCCCGAGCACCGTCGTGCAGTCGGTCGACCCTGCTGGTTCGCAGCTCTTCATGAACTGGACCAAGAAGCCCGTCACCGTCATCCTCCTCGCGACCGACGCCGGCGGCAACGGCGCGCCCTCCGGCGTGAAGTCCACCGAGTATTTCATCGGTAACTCCGGCAGCGCGTCCCCCGTGCTCGGCTCCATCGCTTCCGGCCCCACGGGCACCGTCACCAGCACCGTCAACCCCACCTCGGTGCTCATCGACAAGACCCAGCCCACGGGCCCCGTGTATCTCTTCTACCGCTCGCTCGACGTGGCCGGTAACAAAGAGGCCTGGAAGGTCGTCTGGATTTGGTTCGACAACACCGCTCCAGTGCTCAAGAGCGACTCCACCGGCCTCTGGTACACGAGTCACACGCTCCTCGGAGGCTTCACGATCAAGCTCACCGCCTACGACTACAACAGCGAGATCGCTCCCCCCGGCATCGAGTATCAGGTACCGGGTTGGCCCTTCCCTGTGACCACGACCCCGTGGCTCATTGGGCAGCTTCCGACCAAGTGGACGCCTCTGCCGGGCAATCCCGGCACCGTCTGGATCCCCATCGATTCGTATCCGGCCAGCCGCACCGACGGTATGTGGAGCCTCAACTACCGGGCCACCGACATGGCCGGCAACGCCTCCGTGGATACCACTCTCACGGTGAAGATCGACACGCGCCCGCCGACCACCGTCGGCACCGCCGGCTTCGGTCCTGACAACTGGATCAACGGCTCCGTGCCCTTCGGGCTTACCGCTACCGACCAGGCTATCGGCGCGGGCGTGAGGGTCACCTTCTATCGCGTCGACCAAGGCACGCCGTGGCTCAAGAACGTCGATGCCGTGCCTGCCACCGCGTTCGTTACCGCGCTCGCTCCGTTCCTTCCTGTCCAGGGCGCCATGCACACCATCGACTTCTTCTCGATCGACAACGCGACCACCGAGACGACGACGACCGCCGATCCGTACCCGGGCAACGTCGAGCAGGGCGTGCTCGTCGGCTCCTGGGCCGGCATCCCCTACCTTCCCCTGAGCGTGACGGGCTACAAGTCGAGCACCGTCAAGCTCGATGTCACCGTCCCTGTGGTCACCGCCATGGATCCCAAGAACGGCGCCTGGCAGAAGGGCCCCGGAATCGTCAACTTCAGCGGCTCCGACATCGGCTCCGGGTACGCCTACACCGAGTGGAGCACCGACGCCGGCGTCACCTGGACCGCGGGTGAGAGCGCCGAGATCGGCGGCAACAGTCCGGCTGCCGGCACCGTCGTGACCTACCGTGGCGTCGACCACGTCGGCCTCATGTCGGCCAACGCGACCATCACGGTGAAGGTCGCTTCCACTCCCCCGACGGTCACCGGTGGCAACGTGAGCGTGAAGAAGGGCAACAAGGCCGCCTTCATGTTCAACGTCACCGCCGTCACGCCTAAGTCGCCGCGTGTCATCATCCAGATCCGCACCAAGAGCGGCCAGACCCTGAGCTCGCACAACTTTGCCAACATCGACACCAACACCGACGTCACGAGGTCCTTCAGGATCAACCTCAAGAAGGGCAAGTACAACATCCGCATCAGCGCCATCGATGAGGCCGGCAACGTCCAGACTAAGAGGGGCGGCGGCACTCTGACGGTCAACTAAGTCACGACCGCCTTCACTCGAAGGCAGCTGCAGTGGGCGGGGCGCCGCAAGGCGCCCCGCCCATTTCTGCGTACGCGCCGAGGTCTCACGTCGTGCGGGCGCCCTGCCCCCGGCGCAGGCGGGGCGGGGGCGGGCGGCGAGGAGCGAGGAGCAGGCGCGCCGGTGTACACTCACGATGGTCGTATGATCGCCGAGGGGGCCTGTAGCAGTGCGCACCGTAACCCGAGCCGGAGTCGTCTTCGCCCTGGCGGCGGTCGCCCTGACGTGCGCCGCTTGGGGGCGGCCGCGTGGCGGTGGCCGCCAGGGCGAAGGCCGAGGGCGACGATCCGGCCCGCCGCCTACGTCAAGCGAGGCAGTACCTTGGGCGCCCGGCCGCCTGCACGCGCTGTGGGCCTGGCTGCGCGCGACGTCCCGGCTCATCGCGGCCAGGGCAGAGGGGATGGCGAGTCAAGAATGGGGCAGCGCGCGCCCAGCCGGCCCCCACTGCACCACGCCCTCTTGAAGGTCCCGTTGCGATGTGATTGAATACCCCGAAGCAAGTCAACGACGAGGAGGTCGCGTGTGTCGAGCGCATCGTCCAGGCGCCGCAGCGGTGCTCGGTTCGGGTTACCGGCCGGCGACCCAAAACGAAGGGAGCGCCTTATTGGCGTCGAAAGCCTCGGCTGACGGCCGCTGAGTCGGGCAGGGGTGCGCTGCCATTGCCGCGACGAGCCGGGACAACGATTGAATGGTCGTAGGCGGCAAGGTAAAGTGAACAGGACCGTAGGAGACTAGGAGGTTCATCGAGATGACAAGTTCGTGCAGATCAGGAAGTGTGCGGCGGTTGTGGCGCGGAGGCGCGTTCATTCTGCTCCTGGCCTTGATCGCCGCACTCGCCGCGTTCGCTGCCCCGGCCGCCCAGGCCGGTCAAGGCAGCATCGAAGGCACGGTGACGGCTGGGAACCTGGGTAACCCGGCGCTCCAGAACATCGGCGTCTATGCTTTCGAAGCCATCCCCGACCCGCTGGTCGACTTCACAGCGTACTCACCACTAGGTTGGCTTGGGTTCGATCAGTTCTCCCCGATCGATCTGAGCCTGGCCGTGGGGTCGACGCACACGGACATCTACGGCCACTTCGTCCTCAATGTCCCCGTCGGCATCAATCCCATGAAGTACTATGTCTGGTACCAGGACGATTGGTCCCCCGAGAACATGTGGCTCGGTCAGTGGTACGACCAGCAATCGCCGTGGGATCCGATGTTCGATGAGAACGGGATCGATTTCGTCACGGTCAATGACAACCAAAGCACCGAGACCACGCAGTGCCTCACCCGCGCCAGCCACATCAAGGGCACCGTCACAGACGGCGTGGACGGATTGGCGGACATCGGGGTCTACGTCTACATCAGCGACGTGCCCACCACCACCGCCGACGCGCCAGAGGATCTCGGCGCGTGGATCCAGGCCATCGAGGCGGGCGATATCAGCGACCGCCGCGCCGTCACTGGCGATGGCATCGGCCTCAACGATCCCGGGCTCGGCGTGTTCGACATCGGCCAGCTGAATCCGACCTCAGGCTGGGATACCACCAACACCGTGCCCCCCACCCGCTACTATGTGTACTTCTCGGCCTCCGGCCTCGACCTCCCGGGCACCCTGAACCAATGGGCTCCCCAGTGGTGGGATTGCGTGGCCCCATGGGACGTCAATGGAAGCCCGACCGAAATATTCATGGACTTCGGGCAAGACGCCGCCGCTCCCAACCTCAACTCAGACATCACGCTGGCCGCTCCCGGTTCCATCGAAGGCCAGGTCACTAGTTGGATGCAGATGGGGATCGAGGGCATCCAGGTCGATGCGTACCCCGCCTGGACCGAGCTTTTCGCGAGCCCCGTGCACATCATCCTCGGCAGCGATCTGACCGACGATGAAGGCTACTACGCCATCGAGGGCTTGGCCCCCAGCCACTTTGTCGATTCCTTCGGATTCGCCGACGCCTCGCCTTACCTCGTCAAGTTCAGCGATCCGTTCGAGTACTACCAGACCGAGTGGTTCTCAGCCAAGCCTATCGCGACCGAGCTGCTCGTCGCGGCCGACCCCTTCTCGCGGGTCCTCGTCGCCAACGCGATCACGGTCCTGGCGGGCAAGGTCTACGGGGACGTCGATGCGAGTCTCGCTGTGATCCCGCACATCTATTGGATGGGACCGTATTGGGCGCTTACCAACAATCCCGACCCCCAGAGGCCGCCGTTCGAGCTCACTATCCATGGGCAGGGGCTCAACAATCTCAATTTCCCCGCCGTCTGGATCGAGCAGGCTCCCTGGGTGGCTCCCTGGACCATGGTCTTCGCCTACAAGGTCAGCGTCGCTGAAGACGGCTCCTCCCTGACCGCCTGGTTCGACTTCGTGGCCAATCCGGCGCCGGTGGGCCTGTACAACGTGTTCGTCGATGGAACAGGGCAGTTCAAGGACTACGGCGTCGATGCGTGGGACTATGATTCAGGCCCGTTCCCCATCAACGTTCCCGATCCTTTCCCACTGGAGCCGACCTACGACGGCTATAACAATTACTGGCAGGAGGGCCTCGGCTATCTGCAGCTCATCGGCTTCACCACGCCGGTCCCGCCGCCGATCGATCCCTACACGCCGCCGCCGGGCCCGAGGCCGCCGACGCCGACGCCGACTCCTACGCCGACCGTCACGCCTACGCCCACGCCTACGCCTTCGCCCGGCGCCATCACCACCAAGGCGCCGTCTTCCGCCACCGTCAAGAGGGGCAAGGTCGCGACCCTGAAGTATCAGGTGAACCAGGCTGCTTCGGTCGGTACGGCAAGCGTGACGATCAAGATCAAGAAGTCCGGCAAGATCGTCAAGACGCTCCGGATCGCCAATGCGCGCATGAACTCTACGCAGAAGGCGACGTTCACGTGCAGGCTGGCCAAGGGTAGCTACACGTTCTACGTGTCCGCGACCACCGCAGCCGGCGGCCGCTCTACCAACACCGCCTTCAACAGGCTGACCGTGAAGTAAGATCCACGCAGCGCATCACAAGACCCCGACGGGGCCGGCTCTGCCGGCCCCGTCGGCTTTGAAGCCTATCCCGCCGGGTCTGCACGCCTCGTGCGGGTGTACAATACGCGGACAGGCTGCCGCGGGGAGTCGCGGCGGGTATCGCATCCGAGCTAGGAGGGACACAGTGAGCACCAGGAAAAGGGCCATCGCAGTGCTGGTCGCGCTGGCACTGCTGGCGGTGTTTGGCTTGGCCGTGCAGTCTTCGGCGCTGGGGACGTCGTCAACGACCGATGCGCTGAGCCGCGTCAGCCCGGCGGCCCTTGACGAGGGTCTTACGGTCGCCTTCGGCGGCGCGAGCCGCAGCCAGACGGCGGCGGCCGATGTCGCCTTCTTGCGGGCCATGGGCCTCGACTTCGTGAGCGCCGAGTCTTCGACGCCGACCGTGTCGCCGACTCTGTCTTCCATCGACCCGACATCGGCCAACGCCGGCGGCTCCAGCTTCACCTTGACGGTCTCGGGCGCCGACTTCGCCGTGGGTGCGGAGATCCTGTGGAACGGCGTCCCGCTATCGGGCTCGCGCGACACCAGCGAGACTGCGCACGCCACCGTGCCGGCGACCTCGATCGCGGCGGCCGGTACGGCCTCGGTCGCGGTCCGCAACACGATGCCCGGCGGCGGCCTCGTGTCCAACTCGATGACGTTCACGATCGCCGGGACCGCCCCGGTCATCAGTTCGGTCAGCCCGACCACGGCGGCCGCCGGCGGGCTGGCGTTCACGCTCCAGGTGAACGGCTCCAACTTCGCCACTGGGCTCATGCCCGCCCAGGTGCGCTGGAACGGCGTCGCGCTGGCGCTCACCAGCGGCGTCATCGTCAACCCGACCGCGGTACTGTACGCGACCGTGCCTGCGAGCGCTATCCTGACGCCCGGCACGGCGACCATCACCGTCTTCAACCCGAACCTCGGCGGCGGTGTCACGTCGAATCTGGTCGAGTTTCCCATCACTGGGCCCACGATCACGGCCATCGCGCCGGCTACGGGGGCCAACACGAACGCCGCCCTGGCCTTCGTGCTCACCGGTACCAACCTCGGCCTCGCCACTGGCCCCGGCGTGGCGCTGAAGGGCACCGGCACGAATTCCGCCACGACGATCGCCGCTACCGGGGTCGCCCTCGTGCCGTCGCCGCTGGCGGGCGGCGCCTACACCATCACCGGCTCGTTCAACCTCGCCAGCATCGTGCTGGGCGCCATCACTCCGGCGCCGGCGGGCGTCTACGACGTGGTGCTGAGCTACGCCGGCGGCGGGAAGGTCACCAAGGCCGGCGCCTTCACCGTCACCGGACCGTCTTTGACCAGTATCGCCCCGACGACCGCCAATAACGGCAACGCGGCCGTGGCGTTCACTCTGACCGGCACGGGCCTCAACAGCCTCACCACGCCGGTGGTGACGCTCAAGGGCCCAGGTCTGACGGGCACTACCGTCGTCACGGCCACCGGCGTCGCCGCCGCCCTCACCGGCACGACCATGACGGGGACGTTCAACCTCACCGCGCCGGCCGTCGCGCCGGCCGGCCTGTACGACGTCGTGGTCACGTATGCGAGCACGAAGACGCTCAGGCTTGCGCAGGCCTTCACGGTGACCAACGCGACGCTGGCCGTCGCGGCGGTGAGCCCGACCACGGCGTGGGCCGGCTCGGTCAAGCCGCTGCAGACGCTCACCGTGACCGGCACGGGATTCGTGCCCGCCTCGGCGGCTCTGCCTGGCGCGGTCGGCTCGCAGGTCAAGATCGGTACGCGCCTCACCACGAACACCACCTTCGTCTCTGCGACGCAGCTCACCGTGCCGCTGACGGCGGCGGACATCGCGGTCGCCACCACGGCGCCCATCTCGGTCGTCAACCCAGAGCCGGGGGGCGGGACCTCCAACGCGGTCAACCTCACGATCGCCGCCGACACGACGGCGCCGCTCACGGTCATCAGCGGCGCCGACACCAACTGGCACAAGACGCCCGTCACGCTCACGGTGATGGCCACCGACGCGCAGTCGGGCGTGCAGTTTACCCAGTACGCCATCAACACCACGTCGCCGGCCACCCTCGTCGGTGGCGTCATCACGGTGCCGGCGCCCGCGGGCGGATCCGGCGATGGCGTCAAGACAGTCACGGCGTGGTCCACGGACTGGTGCAACAAGGTCGAGACGCCGGTGGTCACAGTGATCGTGAGGATCGACACGGTGGGCCCGAAGACCACGGCCACGGTAGCCTCGAGCGTCAAGAAGGGCGCCAAGGTATCGTTCGGCTACCGCGCCAACGACGTCTCTCCCAAGTGCAAGATCACCCTCAAGATCACGAAGTCCAGCGGCTCCGTGTCACGCACCTACACGCTGGGCAGCAAGTCCTCCAACAAGAGCCTGAGCTACAAGGTCAACCCAAAGCTTGCCAAGGGGACGTACAAGTACTACGTGTACGCCACCGACCAGGCGGGCAACAAGCAGAGCAAGCTGGGCAGCAAGACCTTCAAGGTCAAGTAGCCCGGCCGCACAGACGCCATGCGGCGGCTGCGGCCGGCGTGGGGCCACCAGAAGCGCCGCCAGAGGGGCGGGGCGCCCGCAGGGGCTCCCCGCCCCTTCATGTTGCAGAAGCCACAGTCTGGGGTAGTACATGCCGAGAACGGTTTCACCCAGGCCGGCCGAGGGCTGGTCTGAGGCGGCGTGAAGTGGGGATCCGTGCGTTTGGGCGAGGCGCGCCGCAAGTACGGTCCAGCGGAGCTAGACAGGAGGTAGATCATGAGAAGACGGACAACAGGTGTGCTGATGGTGCTCGCCCTGGCTGTGGTGCTCAGCCTGGGGCTTGCGGCCAGCGCTTCGGCGACGCCGAGCTTCACCAGCGTCTCCCCGTTGACGCACGCCAACACCGCGTCGGCGACTTTCTCGCTGGCCGTTCTCGGCAACAATCTCAGCGAGATCCTGGACGTCGATTCCGTGACGCTCTACCAGATAGGCCCGCCCTACGACGTGATCTGGACGAGCAACCCGCAGGTGGTCGCCTTGCTGCCATCGACCGTCATCACCTGCGACCTGAACACGTTTGGCGAGCATGCCGGCAGCTACAATGTCGAGATCGCCTACTGCACGGGCCTCGGCCAGATCATCCCGACCACGAGCATGATCAACAATGCCTTCACTGTGACGCAGCCGGCGCCGCCGCCGGGCAAGCCCGAGATCACCTCGTTGAGCCCGGCGAAGGTCGTGGCCGGCGCAGCCGGCTTCACCATGACGGTCAACGGCTCAGGATTCCAGGTCTTCCCGGCGGCCGTGGTGATGTGGAACAGCACGGCTCTCACCACGACCGGCGCCGTCGTCAACCCGACGGCCGTGCTTACAGCTACGGTGCCTGCCAGCCTTGTCGCCACGCCGGGCACGGCGTCGATCACCGTCGTCAACCAGCTCGTGGGTGGCAGCGATGTGTCCAACGCGATCGGGTTCTCGATCACGAACGCTCCCCCGGTGCTCACCGGCCTCGCCCCGGCGACCACATGGGCCAAGCTCATCACGCCGCCGGCCGTGGTCCTCACCGGTAGCGGCTTCGTGAACGGCTCTACGGCCGTCGTCAACGGCGTCTCCCGTGCGGCGACGTTCGTGAGCGCCACTCAGCTCAGCGTGCAGCTCACCGCCGCCGACATCGCCACCGCGGGGAGCTTCACCATCGCCGTGAGCAACCCGGCGCCGGGCGGCGGCACGAGCGCTGCTCTGACGTTCACCGTCGCCGCCGACACCACCGCTCCTGTGACGACGATCGGCGGCGCCGACGTCGCCTGGCACAACCTGCCGGTCGTGCTCACCGTGAGCGCCACCGACAGCGAGTCGGGCGTGCAGATGACCCAGTGGGGCATCGGCGCAGTGCCGCCGTGGACGACGCTCGTCGGCGCCACCATCACTGTGCCCGCGCCGGCCGGCGGCGGCGGCGACGGCGTCAAGGTCGTATCGGCGTTCAGCACCAACAACGCCGGCATCGTCGAGGCCCCTCCGGTCACGGCGACCGTCAACATCTGCACCGTCGGCCCCCAGACAGAGGTCTTTGCCCCGAGCAGCGTCAAGAAGGGCAAGAACCTGAAGCTCGGCTACCAGGCCGACAGCATCACCCCGACCTGCACCATCACGCTCAAGATCACCAAGTCGAACGGCGCCACCGCCAAGACCATCAACGTCGGCCAGAAGGCCTCGGGCGCCAGGGGCAACTACTCGTTCGCCTGCAAGCTGGCCAAGGGCAACTACGAGGTCAAGGCGTATGCCACCGACGCCGCCGGCAACGTGCAGTCCACGATGAACGGAGATTCCTTCACCGTCAAGTGAGGCCGGCCAGGCACGGCGCCACGGTCGCGGCCCGCGGCCGTGTGAGCGTGGGGGCGGGGCGCCCCCGGTACGGGCGCCCCGCCCCTTGCGCGGGGCGCCCGAAAGGGCTCCCCCCGCCCCACGTGCGTTGCGCCCGTCGCGGAGGGCCGCGCCGGCCGGGAGGCGGCGTGTGTCGCCTGGCGGAACTACAGTCCCCGCAGGGTCTGCCGATAAGTAGGTAACAGGGCTTCCAGAGAGAAACCCTACGAAGGGCGCACCGCGGGCGTCGTCGCCGACGCTCTGCTGTGCCGCCGCAAGGACCTTTTGGCTGTGCAAGGAGGATGAGCATGAAGAAACGTTCAACAGGGATCCTGGTGGCTCTTGCCGTTGTGGCGCTGCTCAGCCTGGGGCTGGCGAGCAGCGCGCTGGCGATGCCAGGGCAACCAACGTTCTCGTCGGTGTCGCCGACGACGGCGAGCACGACCAACCCAGGGAGCTTTTTGTTCACCATCCACGGGAACGCCTTCCCCGACCTCATGGACGTGGAGGACGTCACCCTGCAGCAGACCAGCTGGCCGTACGACGAGCTCTACGCGTCCAACATCAACGTCCAGTCCATGATGGGCGGCGACGCCATCACCTGCTACATCAACGTGTACGCCGAGACACCGGGCGCGTACGACGTCGTCATCGAGTACTACTCCCTGATCGGCCAGATGTGGCCTGACACGGCGACCATGAGCAGCGCCTTCACGGTCACAGGTACACCGCCGGCGACGGCGCCGACCATCGCGTCGGTCCGTCCCCAGAGCGCCACCGCGGGCGGGCCGGCGTTCACGCTGACGGTCAACGGCGCCAACTTCTCCACCGGTATGAGCCCGGCCGTGGTCTACTGGAACGGCACGGCTCTGGCCACCACGCCTGGCGGCCTGCCCAACCCGACCGCTGTCTGCACCGCAGTGGTGCCCGCGGCGCTCATCGCTACGCCCGGCGCCGTGATCATCACGGTCGTCAACCCGGCGCCCGGCGGCGGCGCGACCTCCAACGCTGTGCCGTTCGCGGTCAGCGCCGCGGCGGCGACGCTCACCGGCATCAGCCCGCAGACCGCCTGGGCTCGCTACTACCAGCCGCCGCTGGTCACTCTTTCGGGGACCAACTTCCAGAGCGGCGCCCAGGTGCTGATCAACGGCGTGGCGCGCGCCGCCACGTTCGTGAGCGCGACGACGCTCAGCGTGCAGCTCACGGCCGCGGACATCTCGGCGGCCGGCGCGCTGAACTTCTCGGTGCTCAATCCCAGCGGCGCGCCCACCGCCGCCATGCCGCTCACGCTCAACGCGGACACCACCGCGCCGGTCACCACCATCACCGGCGCCGACACGGCCTGGCACAACCAGCCGGTCACCCTCGCCGTCACGGTGACCGACACCGGGGGTCCGGGCGTCCAGAAGACGTACTATGGCATCGGCATCCCGCCGTCCATCCAGATGTCCGGCGCCACGATCACCGTGCCGGCTCCGGCGGGCGGCAGCGGCGACGGCGCCCAGCTCGTCCAGGCGTACTCCGTCGACAACTGCAACAACGCCGAGGTCCCGCCGGCCGCGGCGACGGTCAACATCTGCACCGCCGGTCCGGACACCGACGCCTTCGCCCCGGTGAGCGTCAAGAAGGGCAAGAAGCTGACGATCGGCTACGAGGCCGACAGCATCACCCCGACGTGCGTCATCACCATCAAGATCCTCAAGTCGAACGGCTCCGTCGTCAAGAACCTCAACGTCGGCGAAAAGCCGTCCAACACGCACGCCAACTACAGCTTCACGTGCAACCTGGCCAGGGGCAACTACAAGGTCCAGGTGTACGCCATCGACGCCGCGGGCAACGCGCAGACCTCGATGAACGGAGATTCCTTCACCGTCAAGTGAGGCCCGCGAAGCACGACGCCACGATCGCGGCCTGCGGCCGCGTGAGCGTGGGGGGCGGGGCGCCCGAAGGGGCTCCCCGCCCCTTGCGCGCTGTGCTCGCCGCAGGGGGCTGTTTCAGAGAGACCCTACGAAGGGCGCGCCGCGGGCGTCGTCGCCGACGCTCTGCTGCGCCGCCGCAAGGACCTGCCGGCTGTGCAAGGAGGATGAGCATGAAGAAACGTACTCTGGGGGTCGCGGTGACGCTTGCCGTTGTGGCGGCGCTGAGCCTGGGCCTGGCAAGCAGCGCGCCGGCGACGCCGACGTTCGGTGCGGTGACGCCGACGACCGCGACCAACGGCCCCGGCTCGAGCTTCACGCTGACCATCTTCGGCAGCGGCTTCGACGCTATCGCGACGGTGGCAAACGTGAGTCTGCAGATGACCACGCCACCCTTCGATACTATCGACGCGAGCGATCCGCAGGTCCACCTCGGGCCAGGCGGGGACGACATGACGTGCAACGTGAGCACATCCTCCAAGACTCCGGGCGCCTACAACGTCGAGATCGACTACTACAGTCTGAGCGGCGAGACCATCCCCGAGACGGGCGTGATCCCCAGCGCGTTCACCGTCACCGCGGTGGCGCCGACGCCCTCCAGCCCGTACATCACGTCGGTGAGCCCCGCCAAGGCGATCGCCGGCGGCCCAGCCTTCACGCTCACGGTGAACGGCTCCGACTTCGCCACGGGCGACCTGCCTGCCGTCGTCAACTGGAACGGCGTCGCCCTGGGCGCCGGCGCCGGCCCGCCGCTCAGCCCGACCGCGGTCCTCTACGCGCTCGTGCCGGCTAACCTCATCGCCACGCCCGGCGCCGCTCTGATCACGGTCACCAACCCGGACCTCGGCGGCGACGTGACCTCCAACGCGATCGACTTCACCATCGCGAACACGGCGCCGGTGCTCACCGGCCTCGCTCCGCAAATGACGTGGGCCAAGCTCGTCACGCCGCCGGCCGTGCTCCTCAACGGTAGCGGCTTCGTGGCCGGCGCGACGGCCGTCGTCAACGGCGTTGCTCGCGCCGCGACGTTCGTCAGCGCCACCCAGCTCAGCGTGCAGCTCACGGCCGCCGACATCGCCTCTGCGGGGAGCGTCACCATCGCCGCGAGCGACCCGGCGCCGGGCGGCGGCGTGAGCGCCGCTCTGCCGTTCACGGTCGACGCGGAGACCACGGCGCCGGTCACCACCATCAGCGGCGCCGACACCGCCTGGCACAACACGCCGGTCACCCTCACGGTGACGGCGACCGACGGGATCCCCAGCCAGTCGGGCGTGCAGAAGACGATGTGCGGCATCGGCGCGACACCGCCGTGGACACAGCTCAGCGGCACGAGCCTCACGGTCCCGGGGCCGATGGGCGGCGACCCCAACGGGTCCAACGTCGTCTCGGCGTACTCGATCGACAACTGCGACAGCGCCGAGGCCCCGGCGGTCACGGCGACCGTCAACATCTGCACGACGGGCCCCACGACCGAGGCTTTTGCCCCGAGCAGCGTCGCGAAGGGCAAGACCCTGAAGCTCGGCTACCGGGCCGACAGCATCACCCCGACCTGCACCATCACGCTCAAGATCACCAGGTCGAACGGCGACCCCGCCAGGACCATCAACGTCGGCCAGAAGGCCTCGCGCGCCAGGGGCGTCTACTCGTTCACCGGCAAGCTGGCCAGGGGCAGGTACAAGGTCAAGGTGTATTCCACCGACGCCGCGGGCAACGCGCAGTCCGCGATGACGGGGGATTCCTTCACCGTCAAGTGAGGCGAGCGAAGCACGGCGCCACGGGCGGGGCACCCGAAGGGGCGCCCCGCCCCCGCGCCGGCGCCCCGCCCCCGCGCAGTGCGCCCGAAGGGGCGCCCCGCCCCCGCGCCGGCGCCCCGCCCCCGCGCCGGCGCCCCGCCCCCGCGCCGGCGCCCCGCCCCCGCGCCCCGCCCCCGCGCCGGGCACGCTGCAGGCGCGCGGCCGTCGTAGTACAATCAGAGACGTCGCACAGTCGCTGAAAGGGCCTCAAGCCATGCGCACCCTCGCCCGAGTCGGAGTCGTCGCCGTTCTTCTGGCGGTGTCGATGGCGTGGGGCGCGGATCTTGCCCCGGGGGCGCCCGCAAAGGCGTCTAACGGCGCGACGCAGGCGCAGGGCGACTACCCAGCGCCTGGAGCGCGCACGTCGCCGCTGCTCGTCCTCTCGGTCGGCGAGCTCAACCCGATCCCCGACGTGACAGGCCTCAGCCCCGCGCAGGCGCAAGTGGGCGACCTGGCGTTCGGCGTCACCGTCATCGGCAGCGGCTTCGTGCCCGGTTCCACAGTGCTCTGGAACGGCGAAGGCCGCGACACCGGCTTCATCGCGCCGACCATGCTCACGGCCAGCATCCGCGCCGGCGACGTGGCCGCGGCGGGCACGGCCTTCGTGAGCGTGCAGAGCCCGGAGCCGGGCGGCGGGCAGTCGCCGACGGCGCGGGTGTTCACCATCGTCCATCCCGCGCCCACGCTTGATCTTCTCGAGCCGGTCTCCGCCTGGGCCGGCGGCCCCGGTTTCACGCTCGCCGTCGTGGGCAGCCGCTTCACCTCCGCCTCCGTCGTGCAGTGGGCGGGCGTCGACCTGCAGACGGTCTACGTCTCGCCCGAACGCCTGGAGGCGCAGATCTCCGCCGCCCAGGTCGCGCGCGCGGGCGCCGTGAGCGTGCGCGTGTTCACGCCCGCGCCGGGCGGCGGGCTCAGCGCGCCCCAGTTCGCCGACGTGCGCGACGACGGCGTTCCGCCGGTCACGACGGTGACTGGCCTCAACGGCACGTGGCACCGAGTCACCACGACCTTCACCCTGGTGGCCACAGACGTCGGCCTCGGCGTGGAGCGCACCTTCTACCGCGTCGGCCTGAGCGGCGACTACACGATCGGCACGAAGGTCACCATCAAGGCGCCGAGCAACCACGCCAACGACGGCCTGCGCACGGTGCAGTTCTTCTCCATCGACAAAGTGCTGAACTGGGAGCTCCCGGTGAAGCAGGTGCAGGTGGGCATCGACACGCAGCCGCCGCTGACGGCCGTCGCCGCCGCCAAAGTGGCGCGCGGCGGCACGCTGCAGCCGCGCTACATCATCACCGACCCCGTGAGCCCGCGGGCGGCGGACGCTGTACTTGTGATCAGCAACGCGGCCGGCAAGACTCTGCAGAGGTACGATCTCGGACGGCCGCCCACGCGCACCTGGCGCACGGGCGGCGCCTGCACGATCACGCTGGCCAAGGGCGCCTACCGGATGAGGGTGCTGGCGCACGACCTCGCCGGCAACCCGCAGGCCGGCACGCAGTCGGGCACGCTGACGGTGTACTGAGGCGGAGTGACCGGCGCGGCGGCGGCGGCCGTGGGAGCCGCGGCGGCGGGGTAGTACCGTGAGGGAAGATAAGAAGAGTCGCCGGATCCTCATCTTTCCCGCGGCGAGCGAGCCAGCGGACGGCCGTGCGCGACCCGACAGTCAAGGGATCCTTGCCTTCCCCTTTCGCACTACCTCGCGCGGGGCCGCGGGAGCCGCCTGAGCCGGCGGGGAAGCCGGAGCCGCCGGCGCGTCCGCCGGGCGGCGGGCCGGGGGCGCGGAGCCCCGAGGCGCGCCCGGGGTGCAGCGCTTCACGAGGGCGGCGACGCGCCGCGCGGCCGGGCGGCGGGACGTGGGCGGGGTCGGCCGACGAGGCGCAGCGTGCGTCCGAGCTCCTCTGAGGAGCTGCTGTTTGCGGGGCTCCACCCGGCGATCGACGATCGCGGCATCGGCGCGGGCGCGCCGCCCGTGCCGCCTCCGAGTATCGCTCAGGCTCAGCGGTCCGGGGAGGAGGTAGTGCTTCGCGGGCGCTGTCGGGGGGCGGAGCATCGATGGGCGCGGCGTCCGCGAGGGGAGGCGGTAGACGACGCCGGCGTTGAACGCCCCCGGCGTCGCATGGCTCGTCCGTGTCGCACGGAGACGCGGCTGGCGGAGCCGGTCACGCCGCGCGAAAGGCCCGGATGCCCACCTGGACCCCGGACGCGGATTCCGGCGGGGCTGCGCGGCCCCTCACCTGGGCGAAGCGCCCGGTGGATTCCAGGGGGTGTCTCTCGCCGCCCACTCAATTCGCATACAAAAAGATAGTTTGGTACAAAACATACGCGATTTGAGTGCCCTGATCGCGCACCGACTGGCTGGCGTCCGCCGCGCCGGCGCCGCGCCGTCCCCGCCGGCGCCGCGAGGAGGGCGCTCAGGCTCAGCCGCCCGCAGAGGAGGTAGTGCTTCGCGGACGCTGTCGGGGGGCGGAGCATCGAGAAAGCGATGCGCACCTGCATTCGCGCATGCCGGTGCGGACTCCTGTCCCTCCCAACGCTCGATGACTTGGTCGCCGGCGTCTTCGCCGCGTCCGATGAAGCCGAGTTCACCAGCAATACCGCGGTGCTCCACGAGTTCTTCTGCGAGCTTGCATCTGAGCCGGACCTGCCTGATGACATCCGCGATCTCTTCGATGATGTCAGCTTCAGGGCCGGCTATTGGTCCAGGTTCTCGAGAGAGCTGGAAGGTGCGCCGATGCGCCTGCAGGTCGGCGGGCTTCTGTCTGCCCGCGATCCTGACTTCGCGGTGTTCGAAATGCACGAGGCGCAGCGCTGGCGTGCGCGTCAACGGGTCGACCAGCTGCCCCAGGAAGACCGTGACTTCGTTGAGCGCGCGGCACGGCGATTCCGCGCCTCCGTGTCCACGTGCGGGTGACAGCCCAAGCCACATGAGCTCCTGTCGCACGCCATCGTGAAGAGCGAGGCTTTCCGCGAGTACTTCTGCGCCCTGCAGAAGCACTACGAGGCGGACTTCCCTGTGCTCGCCAAACTCGACCTGGACGAGATCGCGGCCATCATCGTTGGAGCTGCCCGCCCAGAGCGCACGTACCTGGCGGACATCATCCCTGAAGGAGCGACGTCTGCGAAAGAGAGCGCTCGTTATCTCCTCTCGAACTGTGGAGGGTGGCGAAGACGCGATCACGCGCCCCACGGGCAACAAACGCCTGCCTCAGATCCGCCTTGCTCTCGCCCGTCGGATCATTGAGAGGGCAGCCCCCTATCTCCCGAACCACGGCCTCACCGAGTATGACATCATCCTCGACATCCCGGACCAGCCATCTCTGCGTGAAGCCTCGGAGACGCCCGTACTAATGCCGGACTTGTCACTGGGCGTGATGAACGAGATCCTCCCGATCGACAAGTGGCTCACGGCGTACCTCAAGCACAAGTGGCAGGCGCACGTGTTCTGCCCAGCTGCGCCAGAGCGTCAGCGACTCGTTATCGCAAAAGCTTCCCGAGATGTGTTGCGTGACCTGCCCCGGGTTTGGCAGGAGGTCGTACCAGCGAAGCTCCGGGGCGGAGAGCCGAGGGTCGTACTGTGGGGGAGGCCCGCGTGCAACTGCGTGGCGCGGGGGCGGGGACCTGTCCTCGACGTCCATGTGCAGGTACTCGCGGGCCAGCGCTTGCGGCTCAGGGTTGCGCGCAAGTCGGCAGCCCGCCGGCGCGCCGGGAAAGCAGGCGGCGACGACGATGCAGACGCTGCCCGCGAAGATGAGGACGCCGCCGCCGCCGCGGCCAGCCGCCGCGGCGACGGAGAGGGCGGCGAACACAGCGGCGAACGCGAGCAGCCCGCCGGCGCGGCCACGAAACGCCTCGAGTCGCGCCTCTTGCCCTTGCAGCACGGCCTCTTCGCGGGCGTAGCGGAGGACGAGGTCGACCTTGGGACGCGGGCAGTCGCGGACCTGCTCACTCATGCCGTGCCTGGCTCGCGCCTGAGGACGCCGCAGCCGCGCTCTTGCCTGCCCGTGAGGCTGGGGTGGGGCTTCGGCGCGGCGACGTTGTGGTCGGTCGTCACGGTTGGCGAGCACCTGGAGAAGTCCATGCGATCGAGCGTAGCGCCCGGCCGGGTCGCCTCACGGTTCTTCAAGATCCTCGCCTACCCAGGCCGAGTGCCGCCTGTTCTGGCTCACAGACGGTTCACGGACGGTCTCGCGGCGCCGTGCTTGACCGTCAAGGCGCCCGACGCGAGGCGGCTCTGCCGAGACCCGGCGCGCCCGGCAGTGTGGAGGAGCGCGGCCAACGTCACCCCCGAGGTGCATCGATGCTACGCTGCAGCCGTCGTATGCTTCGGCACATGGAGCTGCTCATGCGTATCACACTCACCTGCGGATGAGCTCGTTCGAAGTGCACAAGGACTATGTGCGCGCCGTCTGCAGCTTGGCCTCGCTGAGCTGGCCGACCAAGATGCTGCCATTGCCTGCGCAACGCGCGGGCTCTGGTGCACGCCTGCCGCGCCGTCTACGGGGCTGTCCGTGCGTGGTCGATCGCCCAGGCCCAGCGTTGGCGCATCTGGGACCGCCAGTGGGTATAGCGAGGAGTCAAGGAGCTCATCGGCAGGCTTGAGCAGGCAGGCTTCGTCGACCGCCAGGCGCTGCCGCCGCCGACTTCGGGGCGGGACTTCGCAAACAAGATGCAGAACGTCGCGTAGCCCGCGAGTCCCGGAGACGGCGGCGGGGAAGCCGGCGATCGACAGGGCCGGCTTGAGAGCATCGTCTTCGCCATCATCCGCCATTTCGTAGAGGCCGGCCGCTCCTGCGGCCCACCCTTCCCTGGTAGCGCACATGTGGAAGCACTGCACGGCGCCTGTCAGCAGCCGTCGCATCGATGGGGACGGCGTCCAACGGAAATGTGGGTCGACGATCGGTACGCCGCAGTGGCCAGGAAGCGACCAGGGGACCCCGATGGAAGCGCCCGGGCGCCTTGCGCGGATGACTTTTCGGCTGCGAGCGGGTGGACGTTTCGCCGCCTGGTCGATGTCAATACCGACGGGGTGACCGCCTTCGTCGAGGTCGATCACGATGCCGTCGCCGACCTCGCGCGTGTCGACTCCGGGACGCTCGGCGAGATCGATGTACAGACTGTCGGTGTCTGGGAAGTACTCGATCCTTGTGGCCTGATATGACCATCCCCTTCCGTCCGGTCGCGCGTTCAGCCTCCGGATCGACGGCCGCGAGAAGGCGGACATGGCGCGCCGCAGCCGCCGTGGCCGCCGCGCTCGCCGCGGCCGCCGCGCGCGCCCGCCGGGCGCGCCCGGCGAGGGACCGGTGGTTTGAACGAGAGGCGCTTCCCCCTCGGCTTCCCCCGGCGGCTTCGCCGCCCGCGGCCGGTAGAGATGAGGGCGGCGGAGCCGCCATCCCCTGAGGCGCGACGAGGCGGCGGCCTCAGCGTCGAGGTTCGCGCTCCGCGCGCGTGGCCCGCCGGCGGGGGCATAGTCGAAGATGGCCGGATCCGTTGGCGGTACTTCCAACGATACCGTTGGAAGTACCGCCAACGGAATACGCTCGCCCAGGGACTATGCCGGGGGCGGCGACCACGGCCTTCCGCAGCGACGCCTCACGGAAGACCAGGCCGCGGCCGCCGGAGCCGCGCCGCCTGAAGCGCGCGACGAGGCGCGCGGGCCAGCGACCCGCGGCCGCTGAAGGTGCAGGGCGGGAAGGCTGTGTTCCCCTGATGAACCGGCCTTCCCTCTCTTCCCCCGGCAGCCGCGCCTGCGGACGGCAGGGCACGATGAGAAGGTCGAGGAGGCGGCCTTCTCCACAGGGTCAGCGTCGCCGCCGGGGTCGCCCGCGGGGAGCGCCGCTGGCGAGGCGTCCGCCGGGAGCGCCGTTCGCGGCTCACCGGCGCCTGAGCGACGGGGATGGTCATGTGGCGCTGCATGACCATCCCCTTCCCTCCGGTTGCGCGTTCAGCCTCCGGATCGACGGCCGCGAGAAGGCGGACATGGCGCGCCGCGCGCGCAGGGGCCGCCGCGGCCGTCGGACCCGCCGCGGCCGTGGGAGCCGC